>PDWI01000669.1_pt1 | contig 135520 bp, 116 predicted proteins | sample 1430891 | NCBI WGS metagenome assembly PDWI01 (sample SAMN01162508, study PRJNA174530) | Oral metagenome, whole genome shotgun sequencing project. | biome: Marine environment; feature: Marine mammal; material: Swab sample of the gingival sulcus; isolation source: swab sample of gingival sulcus...
TCTTCCGTTTACGTACCGATGGTTGAAATGTCCTTTTCATTGCTCTTCAAAATTTGGACTGCAAAATTAACGATTTTTTTCTGTCCACCAAATTAAACCCGCAAAAAACATCACGAAATTCACATTAGCATTCAAACGTTATCAAAAAACACCCCTAGAGGCTGTATAGCGACCTAATGTTAACACTTTATGCAACCCCAAAAGGGAGAGTTTCCCCTACAAACACGAAAAAACCCGTACCCTTTTCATGCGAAGGATACGGGTTAAATTCACAAGGAGCCGAAAACGATCCGTTTTGTTCCGAAACCTCTTACCTTTTTTCTCGAAGGCTCATTAGCCCTTTACGGGGACATTTTTCAGCGTGTGCAGGAGAAAATCCCAGAATTTCTCTACTGTCGCAATATTCACCTTCTCATCGGGGCTATGGGGAAAACGGATGGTCGGTCCAAAAGAGATCATATCCCATGCGGGGTAAACAGAACCCAAAAGACCACACTCAAGGCCAGCGTGAATAGCTTTCACTTCCGGCACTTTCCCATACTCCTTATGGTAAACCTCTTGCATCACCTTGAGGATATCCGAATCGGGATTGGGTTTCCAGCCCGGGTACTCTCCATCGAACGCCACCTTAGCTCCCGCCAGGGTGAAAACACTTCTGATCATCTCGGTAAGGTCTGCTTTTGCCGTGTCTACGGAGCTACGAAGGAGGCAATTCACCACCACCTTATCACCTTCAGTTTTCACGATGGCCAAGTTGGTAGAGGTCTCCACGGTTCCTGGCATGGAGTCACTCATACGGATCACACCGTTGGGACAACCATACACCCCGAGTACAATTCTTGAGGTTGTATCAGCATCCATCACAAAGGAGGGCATCTCTGCAGGAGCAACCCCCATCTTAAGATTAGGTTCGGTGCGGCTCAATTCGGCCTGGAAGACTGCTTCATGGTCTGCGACACACTTGGTAAGTGCTTCCACCTTATCTTCGGGCACCAGAATGGTAGCAAAGGCATCGCGAGGGATGGCATTGCGCAAGCTACCGGCTTCCACATCAGCCACACGAATACCAAAGGCATCAATGGCATGTTTCAGGTAACGGAAAAGGAGCTTATTGGCATTTCCACGTCCCAGGATGATATCCATTCCACTGTGGCCTCCTTTAAGGCCTGTCACAGCCAGTTGCAGAGGGCGCATTCCGGCCGGCACCTCTTCACGGGTAAAAGCAAACTCCACGTTGGCATCAATACCTCCGGCACAACCCACGTAAAGCTCCCCTTCATCCTCGGAGTCTAAGTTCATCAGAATATCCCCCTTGAGCATCCCCGGCTTCAGGTTAAAGGCCCCGGTCATTCCCGTCTCTTCATCAATGGTGATCAGCGCCTCTATGGGACCATGCTCCAGGGTATCATCCGTAAGGACAGCCATGGCCGCAGCCACACCAATACCGTTGTCAGCACCCAAGGTTGTCCCTCTGGCTGTCACCCATTCACCATCCACATAGGCATCAATGGGATCCTTTGTAAAGTCGTGGTCAAGGTCGGTATTCTTCTGAGGTACCATGTCAATATGTGCCTGCAAGATCACCCCTTTACGATTCTCCATACCGGGGGAGGCCGGTTTGCGGATAATAATATTTCCCACTTCATCCACCAGCGTTTCAAACCCCAACTTCTCACCGAAGCCCTTCATAAAAGCAATGGCTTGCTCTTCATGCTTGGAGGGACGTGGAATCTGCGTTAACGTGTAAAAGTGGTTCCACAACGCCGCAGGTTTAAGTTTTTTAATTTCTTCACTCATTATTTTGCTATTTTTTATAGTTAATTAATTGTTGATCTTTGTAAGAAAATGCCCACAGGCTAATACCCCAACATCACCGGCATCACCAGCATCAAGATATCTTCCTGGGTATTTTCGTTATCTCCGGGATAGAGGATTCCCGCACGGTTGGGGGCTGACATCTCAAGCCGCACCTCATCCGTTTCCAAGTTATTGAGCATCTCTAAGAGAAAGCGGGAGTTAAACCCGATCTCCATATCCTCTCCCTGAAAAGCACATTGCAGACGCTCTTTGGCTTCATTGTTAAAATCCACATCCTCAGCGGATAGTACCAGCTCCTGGCCGGCAATTTTCAGACGCACCTGATGCGTCGACTGGTTGGCAAAGATGGAGACACGACGCAATGCCGAGAGGAACGAAATTCGATCCACCACCAACACATTGGGATTATTGGTAGGAATAACGGCATTATAATTGGGGTATTTACCGTCGATAAGCCGACAAGCCATATTGTAGTTCAGAAAGGAGAAGAAGGCATTGGAATCCTTATACTCCATGGTCACAGGAAAATCTCCCGAAGCAAGGATGTTTTTCAGTTGATTCAGCGGCTTTCGCGGGAGGATAAAAGAGATCGACTCCTCAGCAGAGACATCCTTTCGACCATATTTCACCAGCTTATGGGCATCCGTGGCCACAAAAGTAACCCCCTCGGAGGTCAATTCACAAAAAACGCCGGACATTACGGGACGAAGTTCATCGGTTCCGGTAGCGAAGAGTGTCTTTGAAATGGCACGGGCAATCACATCGGAGTTGAGCGTTACACTTTTGGTCTCCTCCTTATCCGGTTTCTTGGGGAATTCGTCGTGCTCATGTCCGGAGAGCTTAAACTTTCCCTCTCCCGCTTCAATCTCGATCCCCAGCGACTGGGGGTCAGCCTTGAAGGTGATAGGAATATCGGAAAAGGTCTTCAAGGTATCCATCAAGATTTTTGCGGGTACAGCAATGGCGCCAACCTCTTCACTCTTTTCAAGCGGGATGGAAACGGACATGGTGGTCTCTAAGTCAGAAGAGGTCACCTCAAGATGGTCAGAATGAAGATCAAAAAGAAAATCATCAAGGATCGGCATGGTGTTGTTGGAACTAATCACACCACTTATGGCCTGAAGACTCTTCAGCAGGGTTGTACTATTTACGATAAACTTCATATCTATTTATTTTTCAATTTATTACAAGATAAAAGATGCGGTTTGCATGGTCACAGCACATTTAACAACGCTAATGTATAAAATATTCCTGTTAATGAGGCGAAGAGGCGGACATCTTTTCGATAAATGCCGCCATTTTGTGGGTCGTAGAGATAATATACTCGTAAGAGGGCAGGTTTTTCTTTTTTTTCAGCTTCCGCTGTTTTTCTTTCACATTAATCAATGCTTCATTAAACTTCATGTTGGAGCTCAAAGCCTGTAAAACACCCTCTGAATAATGGAAATAATACCATGTATCTTCACTCACCTTCAGGAAGATATTAAACACATCACCGGTTCTTTTACGAGCGATCTCCACATACCCATCTACATACTTATTGATTTGTCGCTTCCCCACTTTAGCGAGACCCAAGGGACCATGGGAGACAAAAGCATTCAGGTTCGCATTCCAAGAGAGCTTTAGGTCGGAGAAGAGAAGGTCAAAATCCAGGGCATCGGGCACCCTGCGCAAAGAACCATAGAGGGCAATATCATTGGCAATCCGCTTATACTCCCTGGGCGCTACCATCAAAGCGAGGGCATTAAGAAAAGTGGGGCGAGAAAGACTCACGGGAAGAAGCTCTGTTTCCGCCAGGTCACGTCCAAGCTCGGCAAAAGCATCACCATTGAAAAAGAAGCTAAAACCGGTCACCACCTCAAAGCAGGTGGAATCGGGAATAATGTAGTGTGAGACCTTTCCAAAGGAGCTAAACTGAACGCGGGGAAAAAGCACACCATAATCCATCTCCCCTTGCCCTTCAAGAATGCAACGACGCATGTTAAGATCCAGGTAGTTCCCCCCTTCCGGAAATCCCTTATAGCGCAGGGTATCTCTAACGGAAAACATGTTGAGAGCAGGATCATAAGTCACCTCTCCCAGGGTGCGGTGAATCAAAAAATCAGTGCTCTTCCTCAACTTACCGAGAAAGACCGGATAAATTCTATTGTGTATTGTCTCAAAGGCCACTCCCGTATAGACCGAATCTCCCTTTACATCAACCAAGGAATCGTGCGAAGGAATGGTAACAGAGGAAGGATCCACGCGCCGATTCAACTTCACCCAGGTATCATCCTCATAACAGTCTTGACGAAGTCGAAACCCTCCGTCAAAATTGAGAAACTCGTGGTCTCCAGAAAGGGTAATATCCCCCGAGAAATCAACCATCGGACTCACCGGAAAGGGACGATTCTCAGGAATTCTCGTCTTTGCAGAGATCACGCCCAAAGAATCGATGGAGAGCGTTTCAAACCTTATCTTATGGGGTTTATCGGAAACATCGCGATAGTCATACGAGCCGGTACCACTCATTCGATATTTCCCCTCGACGATCACATCCACATCGTAAAGGGCATGGTACTTATGGAGAGAATCCGTAATAATCACGGCATCGGTCAACGGAGAGAGCTCAGCATTAGAATAGATCTTCACAACCCCGCTACCGGGAAAGATCGCCCCATTTCCCACACGAATCAACTTCACGTCCTTAGCACTAATCAACTTCTCCTTAAGGTCATAATTAGCATTTAAGCAGAAGAAGCGCAAAGAGTCCTGTTCAGGATGAAGAGAGACAAACTCTGACCCGCTAAAATCCACATCCATAATTTGAGCAAAAGAGAGCGTATCCAGCCCCTCCATTTTCATGGCAATATTATTGCGAAGCACCACATCATTCTGCTCCATATCCCAATCAAACTCATCCATAAAACAGGCAAACTTATTCACAGGGAAGGTAACCACCGAGCCCTTACCCTGCGTTCTGAAGAGCCCCGTCCCCGAGGAGAAATCAATGATAGAGCGATAGACATGAGTGGAGAGGGCCAGATCCTCACTTCCCGGAGCAGCAAGCTCGAAGGTTGTAGAATCGGTGATAAAGCGATCTGCCCGAAAATCAAAGCGCTGAGAACACATCTGAGCTTCTCCAAAGGCGATATGCCCATCCCCCAAAAGATAGTGAGGCGAATAGGTCAGCATCCCCTTAAGGGAAACGTCCCCCTCATAGAGGCTAAAAGGGTGGTTCTCATGGTTTCGAATGTACATCTCATCCTTATAAGGTCGCCACAAAATATCTGAACGAGAGATCCGGGTGTCAGGGTATTCAACCTCCTTCACCATCCTGGCAATGGTCATGGTATCGATGGTCGTCACCATAGAATCGGGGAAAAAGATAAAATCACCGGAAACCAAATCGGAGGTAAGGTATAGCAAGTGTCCGCTTCCATGCATTCCCGAATTGTTTAAAAAGAGCGAGTCATAAAACCGCCCCTTGTCTCCATACACAGGATACCCCTCCTCCGGAACAGAGGTTTGAAAACCGAGTGAGCGGTCTTTCTGTATCTTCAACGACTGTTCAATATCGGGGAAGATACTAGAGCTTTTCAAGCGTCCCTTAAACTCCAGTTCAGAAGCGACAAAGGTATTCAAGCTGTCAAAGGTAAAAGGATCTACTTTGTAGTAGAAGGTATTCCTCCCATAAGCCCCATTTTGAATATATTGATTATCATAGTAGACAGAGGCACTATCCAAGCTAGTAAAGATAGGGTAACGCGGATAGTCTTCAAGTCCACTCTTATTGTCGGGCTTATCAATCAGCAAAAAACCCACAAGGTCTTCAATCGCCGTATTAACCCTTTTAAGGACAGGATTCCCATACAGATCTTTCTCATCGGTATACACCATAAAGGTCAGAGAGTCAATATGAGTCATATTCAGTCGAAAGGCATCATATTCAAAGGAGCAACTATCAGCATAAAAGTCAAATAAGCCCGCTTGTATCTCTCCTCCAAAGGTAAAATCGCCCCCCTTTTTCAGCAAAATCTCTCTTTTTGCCGGAGAGAGATGCACCCTTTGGGAATCACTCAAGAAGACATGCTCCACTCCCCGAAGTTTCTGGTCAAAGGTGTTCAGGTTCAGTTCACCATGATTCATCCCCTTCACACTGGAATTAAAGGAAATAACATCATAATCCCGTTTTTTATTCTTGGCAGCCAAAAAATGGAAAAGCCGATCTTTCACCTCTACAACCTCACTCTCAGCATCATAAAAGAGGAATCCCAAATTAGCAAGATTCATCAATACCGCCTTCACCTGAGCAGGAGGTTTTCGCCAATACTCTGCAATCTCGTAGAAATAAAAACGATTGGAATGAATTTTCTTTGTATAATCCTCAATCACCACCAGGGGGTGCAGTTCATCCAACATCTGAAGCTTATGAAAGCGATAGTCGGAGAAATAATTCCACGATTCAAAGCCGGCGACACCATCATTATTGTTGGACTTTACCGGTTGTAGAATCATCTCATCCCCATCAATTTTCCATGACAGCACCCCGTAAAACATATCCATCTTATGAAACGAGTCGGCAAAGGGGCTTTGAGAGGTTCCGTCGCGCCCCCGAGAGAGACGAATGGTACGCTCCTTATCCCTGTAAGAGAGGCTCACATTCGGGTGATACACCGAATCGGTATCATGATAAAAAACCACAAAAGCACTTTTAGCGAAAAGGCGATCTTTCTTAATGGCAAACTTTCCCGACCGAACGATCATAAAGGGCTCCTCTTTACGATAAATGGTCAACACGGCATCCTTATAGTTATTTCCTGAACCCACAATCCGGGCGCCTTCCATGGTAAATCCTCCCTCATAGTCCATTCCCTCATAGAGTTGAGGAATGGGAATCCGCACATCGTAAGAGGCAAACAGCGGATAGAGGGCCTTGGAAGGAGTCACATTGGCCATCACCTTCTCCTGAAGTACTCCCAACAAAGGAAGCGCCCCAAAAAGTGCTTTATGATAGAAGTTCACGCTGTCAAGGGAATAATTCACCGTGTTAAGATCGAGGGTATAAGACGGCAAAACGGCATAAACGCTATCCTTATGAAAACCGGCCCTCTCCCAGGTGATCACGCCTTTCTCGCCCTGCCAGACCGCCTCATCGAACAGAAAGGTTCCTTTTGCCCCGTAGATCACCGTACTATCATTATTGGCATACCCCTTAAGGATAGCCTCGTCGTACACAAGATGCAGTTGGGGGCGGGCCACAAGGGTATAATCCCCTTCAGCATGCCAGTCCGACACCCTATTCTTTGCTAAAGAGTTGTCCAGGAAAAAAGCTTCCCATCGAGCCAACACCTTTTCAAATGCCCGCATTTTACGCCTACTCAGGTAGGGTTTCAGGCTCTCCAACCACTGTGTATAATGCGCCATACCTTTCCGTGTATGAAAGCAAGTGACAGAAGCATGAAGAAAATCCCGAAAATGGGGGATGGGACGCATTCCCACACTGTCCATGGTATTCAGCATCGCCACCGTAAGATCCTTATAATCCTGTTCGAAGGTGGGAAGATCCCATGTTTCTCCAAAATGAGCTGTCACCTTTCGGATCTCAGACTTCTCCGGAGGATTCCGCCCCTGATAGTCTTCGAAATAGGTACGTAGTTGCTGAATAAACGTAGCACTATCGGAGGTAAAGGCCGGGAGCTGTTGTTCCTGTGCCCACGAAACATTTATAAAAAAAAAGGTGATCGTTACAATCAAAGCAAAGCGCCACATAGCGTTCATTTTTCTGTTACTATTTTTTAAAGCCTGCCACAACCCAACGATTGGAGGCGCGCGAAGAGAGATAGGTCAACCCCAAGCGCTCCGCCTCCCCTCTAATCTGCGGTAAATCTTCTTCGTAGAAGCCACTCATCCACAACTCCCCGGAAGGCTCCAACGCCTCCACATAGAGGGACATATCCTGAAGCAGGATATTTCTATTAATATTGGCCATAATCAGATCCCACGACTTTCCCCGAAGAAGAGAAGCATCTCCAAGAAGTACCGCTTCAAGGGTTACACCATTCCTTTTGACGTTATCAAGGCTGTTCTGCCAGGCCCATTCGTCGTTATCAATAGCCGTTACACTTACAGCACCCTTCAGCGCTGCAAGGATAGCAATCACTCCTGTTCCACAGCCCATATCCAATACCGAGAGTCCCGAAACCTTTTTTTCCGACAACACCGCCAACATCTGCCGAGTGGTGTCATGGTGAGCCGTACCAAACGACATGCGGGGCTCTATCTCCAGGTCATATTTAAAACGCTCATCCGCCTCATGGAAAGGAGCGCGCACACGCACCTCCTCATCCACAATCACATCCTCATAGCTCATCTCCCACTCCTCATTCCAATTACGCTCCTCAATAACCTCCGTCTCCCAGGAAACCTGAAATGATTGTTCCAACTGTTCAAGCACCTCCCGAAAACAGGTGCTATCAAACTCCTCTTCAGGAATATAAGCTTTTAGGAGAGGCGACTCCTCCACAAAACTCTCAAAACCCACATCCGCCAGCCAAGCGATGGCCACCTCCTTTCCCTCCTCATAAGGGACTATGGCTAATCTACACTCAAGATATCTCATATCATAAAACAACTATGCTCCAAGGAAAACAGCAATGCACTACACCCAAAGGCATGGAATATCAACAAGAGAGAGACAAAGCGTGGCAGCACTATCCCCGGATTCATCCCCCCACAAAGGGTCACATGCACAAGTTTTCTTTCAAGAGACTTGGGTTATTAACACACTTTTTCCCAACCTTAATAGCTATGAATAATGGCATTAAAATCTGCCGCTTTAAGCGATGCACCACCGATAAGGCCTCCATCCACATCTTTTTTAGCAAAGAGCTCTTTCGCGTTACTTGGCTTACAACTTCCACCGTAAAGAATCGTCGTCTCCTCGGCTACTTTCTCGTTGTAAGCCTTCTTGATCATCTCACGAATAAAAGCGTGCATCTCCTGGGCCTGTTCCGGGGTAGCGGTTTCACCGGTACCAATAGCCCACACAGGCTCATAAGCCACCACGACATTGGAAAACTCCTCGGGAGAGAGCTTTAAGATAGTCTCTTTAAGCTGTGCCTCAACCACCTTAAAATGGTTCTGCTGTTTCCGATCTTCAAGCAACTCGCCACAACAGAAGATCGGTTGAAGATGATGCTCCAAGGCTCGCTCCACCTTTTGTTCAAGGATATCGCTGCTCTCATGAAAATAGGCTCTTCGCTCCGAATGGCCAATAATCACGTAGGTAACGCCCAATTTCTCGAGCATATTCGCAGAAACCTCTCCGGTATAAGCCCCATCCTCAAAGGCACTCACATTTTGGGCGCCCAACTCGAAACCCGCCTCCTGGGCATAATCGGCAGCCAACTCCATATAAACAAAAGAGGGACAAACCACCACTTCACAGTGCGTAGGCTCTTTCGCTTCCAGAAGGTCTGCCAACATATCCATCAACTCTTCTGCTTTTTCAAAATCCAGGTTCATCTTCCAATTCCCTGCAACCATCTTCTTTCTCATAACAAACTTTATATCAAAAAAATTAATAAAACTATACTCTATTTTACAACACCTCCGGGGTTGTGTCTCCTTCGGCACTGTGTCTATTAATCACCGTAAATCAAAAAGACACAACACATTGCATCGCTACTAGGCTGCTATTAAATTTTATACCACAAGCAACTAATCATATAGTGTCTTTGCTTGGTGAAACGAAGGCAATCGACTCCAAGGCCACTTCCCAAGCACCTGGCTATCACGAAGGAGAACCAGTCCCGGGTTGGAACGAACCACGGTTTTCAACTCAATATCATCGGCTCGGAAGACCTCGACATCCAGCCCTGTTTTAGCCTTAAAAGAGGCAATCTCCGCCTCATCAGAACCCGTCAAAAGAACAAAACTAACCCCTTCCTGCTGACAGGAATGGGCAAACTGAAGAACCTGCTCCATCGATTTGGTCTTAAACTTCTCAAGATCCCAGGAAATTAGCAAAAACAGCGGATCAGGGCTAGCTATATAGGCATCGGTCACCTCATTTCCAGAGGCATCTTCAAAGGCCAGTCCCATTGGAGGATTTGGATCATCAACCCGTTGTTCCACAAAGGCCCACTGGCTCATCCACTGCTCATCATCCCAAGGCAAATCCTTGGAGAGATACTCCTTTTTCTCCCCCGTCTCCTTGTTTTGATACACAAGATAGTAGGAGACAGGCTGGGGATTCTCCGGCAACAAACGATTCCCCACTTTATAGTCCCTAAAATCAATCACCGGAAGGTAATGATAGTTGTAGTACTCAAACCCTAGAAAGAGCAAGGCAGAGATTACCATCATATTCCACTCGACACGGGGAAAGAAAAACGGTTTGGATTTTCTCATGCCAAACAGCAGCACAAGGATAAAGGCATCGATAGTCAGGTTTTTATAGAATGTCTGCCAATTGCTAATGATCAGCGCTTCGCCAAAGCAGCCACAATCAGGAACAGTGTTGTACATAGCATCCATGTAGGTTGCAAAGGTAAACACCAGCATCATCAACGCCGTGAGCACGGTCACCAACTTGGGTTTCAATTTGAAGAGCAATGAAATACCCAACACAAACTCCAAAGCATTCATCAAAAAGGATTGATAAATAGCAAAGGGCATCACAGACTCCCCAAAACCATAGGCGATATAGTAATCCTCTACCCGATACATCGTACCCAGAGGATCAACTCCTTTTACGAAGCCGGAATAGATAAAGAGGAGCCCCAACAAGATCCGGCTGTAAGCAATCATGGCAGGAGGAATCCGTCGCCCCAACACAAAAAGCAACAGGTATAACACCCCATAGAAGGCCAAAAAGAACACGTTCATCCCCGGCACAAAATAGATGGCCACAGCAGAACCAGTAAGCAGCAACATCATCAGGCCTGCGAGAAGGGCAGGCATCTTTTTTTCGCGTTTCATCCCATTTATACGTTTACTAATTTCATATCCATATTCGCTTCCATAAGTTTAATGAGGGCAAAGACCGCATAATTCACAATATCAAAGTAGCCGGCCTCTACCCCTTCGGAAACTTCAGCTGCTCCATGATTGTCTTCAATACGTTTGATCCTCAACAGTTTCATCAAAATGATATCGTCCAGCGAGCTAACACGCATATTTCGCCACGCCTCACCATAATCATGGTTTTTACTCTCCATAAGCACTTTGGATTCATGAGCGTAATGATCATAATGCTGCATCACCTTCTCCGATGGCAGATCATCACGGTCTGCCACCCCCAAATCACACTGGATCAGAGCCATGATAGCATAATTAACAATACCGATAAATTCGGGTTCGATGCCTTCATCGATTTTATGCATACCTTTGCCCTGGATATTTTTTATTCTGTTGGCTTTAATATAAATTTGATCGGTCAACGAGGAGGGACGAAGCACACGCCAGGCGCAGCCATAATCTCTTGCCTTGGCCTGAAAAACCGACCGACAGTGGCTCATTGCCGTCTCATACTGTTGCGAGGTTTTATCACTCATAAGTTAAAGCATCACTTTATGGAAAAATAACGGCTAAAGATATGGAAAAATCCTCAATCACGACATTCATCACCCAGGTAAAGCAAGAAGAAGAGACCAACCCATTGATCATGGGCATTTTAAACCTCACCCCCGACTCTTTTTACGATGGGGGAAGCTACCTATCGGAGCGGGAATACCTGCCACGGGTGGAACAGATGCTCAGCGAGGGCGCCGACATCATCGATCTGGGAGCCGTCTCCACCCGTCCCGGGGCCAAAGAGCTCTCCCTGGAGGAGGAGTGGGGAAGACTGGAAACGGCACTGGAGAAGATCCTCAAACAATTCCCCTCTGCGACACTCTCAGTGGACACCTGGCGGGCAGAAATTGCCCGGCGTGCCATCGACAGGGGCGTTGCCCTTATCAACGACATCTCCGGTGGCACCATGGACCCCATGATGTTTGAGGTAATAAGCCACACCTCAGTAGCCTATATCCTTATGCATATGGTGGGCACACCAGAAACCATGCAACAAAATATCCACTATACGAATGTGGTGCGTCAAGTCTCTGACTTTTTTATCCAACGCACAGAGATGCTGGAAGAAAGGGGCTTCGAACAGATCATCCTGGATCCCGGCTTTGGCTTTGGCAAAACCATCCACCACAACTACAAACTCCTCTCCGAACTACCCGCATTGAAGATAAAGAACTACCCCCTACTGGTGGGTATCTCAAGAAAATCCATGATCTATAAGACATTGAAGACAACACCCCAAGAGTCTCTCACAGGAACAACCGTGCTAAACACCCTGGCACTCCTCCACGGAGCCGACATCCTCCGGGTACATGATGTACGAGAGGCCAAAGAGGCCATGCTCCTCACAACGCTCTTTCAACAAACAGCAAAACAAACCATCTAAGAAAATATCTACCCCCACGGAAAAGCTTAATGGCTCACTCCTTTAAAGGGGAAATACGCCCAATAAGCCCCACAGTGGTGCAGCGATAGAACCATACAGCAATGAAATGAGAGAATAAAAGCAACGTCCAAAACCGCCCAAAACAACAAGGTGCAAATTAGTGTTCAGTTTGAACATAAAGTTAGCATTCTGAGAGATGTTTGTATAAAACGGTCAACCTTATTTAGGCATTAACAATTAACAAATCACTAACAGCTAAATTCCAACAGCAAATAGCAACGTAATGAAGTATTTGCTGTTTTCTTGCAGAGAGTCACTATCTTTGCAGAAATTTGTGACATGGAACCTCTTCTCTTGGACATGCTGGGATTACGTTTTTGGGACATCATGGACATTCTGTTGGTGGCACTTATCTTGTATGTTCTATACAACTTCCTCAGGGATACCGTCGCCATTAACATTTTCTTCGGGATTGTCGCCATTTTCCTACTTTGGCAACTGGTAGACGCACTCCAAATGCAGTTGTTAAGGGAGATTCTTGGGGCTTTTGTAAGCGTAGGGTTCATTGCCCTTATTGTGGTCTTCCAGCCCGAAATCCGGAAATTTCTCCTAATGTTGGGAACGCCCAATTTTTACCATCGCCACTCACGAAAGTTCCTGTTTCGCCGGGTTCATTTTCATGATACCAATGCTGAAGTAGTGGATATTCTGGTTTCAGCATGCCACCGGTTAGCAGAAAAGAAAACCGGGGCGCTGATTATCCTTATCCGTAAAAATGGATTAAAACAATTTTTACGCACCGGAGAAACACTCAATGCCGATTTGGGACGACAAATTCTTGAATCCATCTTTTTCAAAAACAGCCCCCTACATGATGGAGCTGTAATCATCTCCGGAAAGAAAATTGAGGCGGCACGCTGCATCTTACCCGTTTCGGAGAACAGTGAGATCCCTCCCCATCTGGGGCTTCGGCACCGTGCAGCAACAGGCATCACGGAAATATCCGACGCCATTGCCATTGTAGTATCGGAGGAAAATGGCTCCCTGACCATTTGTGAACAGGGAGTTATACACGAAAACCTCAGTCGACTCAACTTCAAAAAAATGCTGCTTGAAGAGCTCAATATCCACACAGAAGAGAAATAGACGCTAATTAGTGCCTGTCCATAAAGTCAGCGTTTTGAGAAGAGGCTGTCTAGAAAGTTCGAATTCGAGGCTTGCGAAGGCGGAAATAGGGGAGTTTACTAGGGTAAATGACCATTTGGAAGACAAGCGTAACGAAGAAGTCGGACTTTATAGACGGACTCTAATTACACTCCTGACGAATTTTCTCGGCAGCATCTTTATAGCCCAAAACCAGGGCCTGACGCATATCAGCACAAAAAGCAGCCTTCTTCCCCAAAGCTTGATACGCCATACCACGGTTATACCAACAAGCAGCAAAAGCTGCATCTTGTTGCAGAGCTGCAGAGTAGTCGGCAACGGCCTTTTCATAAGCTCCCAGAAAAAGATAAGCATTACCCCGGTTAAAGAGGATCTTCTCCCCTCTTCCCGTTCTTCGCATACTTTCGGTATAGCAAACAATAGCCTCAGAAAAGCGTTTTTCCTCAAAAAGTGCCTCCGCACGAAGCAGTAATTGTTGCGTGCTCATCCCCTCCATCGAAAGGGCTACATCCGGCAGCAAGGAACGCTTCTTTGCCACCGCCTCATCCCCCGGATAACGCCTCTCCAAGTCATTCAGCACCCTACGCGCCTCATCCACCCTATGCTGCTGCAATAAGGCCATAAAAAGATTGATGGAAGCACTCTTAAAGGAAGGATCCAGGGTAAGTGCCCGCCTATAATAGCATTCCGCAGAATCAAACAGCTCCTCCTTATAGAAGGAATTTGCCAGGTTGTAATTTCCATTCACGTAAGAGGGGTTAATACGCAACACCTGCCGGTAGGCCTTGATCGCTTGGGAGTGTTGTGCATGATCAGCATACCACCCTCCAAGATCGTACCAGGCGATAAGGGCATCCGGTTGATTCTCCACTACATCCGTCCATAACGTCTCCGAACTGGCCCACACCCGGTTTCGCCCCAGGGTATGCAGAGAGAGCCCCACCACATACACGAATAACAAAGGCAACAACACGGCCCTAAAAGCCCCTCCCCTCCGAAAGCCCTCTTCAAGATAGGAGGCCAAAATAAAGAAAAAACCGACCAAAGGAAGATAGACATAACGATCGGCCACCACCACGTTCCTCACCGGCACAACCTGCAACACAAGCAGGATATTCACCACAAAAAAACCCAATCCAAAAACGACCACCCGGTTTCGGTTCCAACTTCGCACAAAGAGAAACAGCAGCAGAAGCACCAACCCAAAACAGAGGTAGAAGAACCAGGGCAACACCTTGGTCTCAAGAGGATAGGGATAAATTGCGGTCATCCCGACGGGGATAAGCAGTTTCCACAGGTAGGTAATCAATGCATAGGAGGGAATCACCACCTGTTCATGAAAGCCGAAGGTGTGCACAGGAGAGACAATCCCATAACTTTTGGTGGCCGCAATGGAGTGCAGCCCCATGGCCACGGCAAGAGCCACCCAAGGGAGCTTCTCCAGCAATACACGAAGGGAAAAAAGGCGCCTTCCCTTATAGTAATCCACCAAAAGTAGCGCCCCCACAAGAGCCACCGACTGCTCCTTACTACCAAAAGCGAGAAGAAAGGGGACAAAGGCAAGCAGAAACCACTTCCATCGCCCCGTCTCCACATAGCGAAGGTAACTCAACAACGCCACCAAAGAGAACAAGGTGTAAAGGGGAATCTTAATGGCCGCCACCCAGGCGATGGATTCGGTCTGCAACGGATGAATGGCAAAGAAAAGGGCCACCAAAAAGGCAACACGCTCCTTTCCGGACAACCGTGCTATAAAAATATAAACCAACCAAACATTGAACAGGTGTAACACCACCGAGGCAAGATGAAACACCAAGGGATTCAAGCCATCAACCTGAAAGAGAAGCACCGTAACAAGGTTTCCCACCGGACTGTACTGTCCGTGGTAATAGTTTGTAAACCACCACCCGATCCCCTGCCAGGAGAAGTCAGCAATACGAGCATTCTTTGTCACATACCAAGTGTCATCCCAGTTGGTAAAGCCATTGCCAAGTGCCGTAAGGTAAACCAGAAAGGTGAGAAGTGTCAGCACAAGCAGAGGCAACCACCGACGCCCCCCAAAGGATTGTCTATCCCAACAAGTAGTGATTCTATCAATCATTGTTCAAGGTCTCCCCCTATTTCCCCCTTGATAAAGTAGAGAGGCCTGGATTTAGCCTCATTAAAGATCCGGGCGATATATTCGCCAATAATGCCTAAGAAAATCAGCTGTACCCCTCCCAACAAAAGCACGGTAATCAATAACGAAGTCCAGCCTTCAGTGGTGCCATCAAGAAAGTAAATAATCAATGCATAGAGGGCATACAGCAGTCCTATAAGCGAGATCCCTCCCCCCACATAGGCGGCAATACGGAGGGGTTTTGAAGAGAAAGAGGTAATCCCATCCACAGCAAAACGAAACATTTTTTTCAGGGAGTATTTTGTCTCTCCTGCGTAGCGTGCTTCTGCGCGGTAAGAAACCACGGCCTGGGAAAACCCCATCCACTGCACCAACCCTCGGTTAAACCGATCGCGCTCCTCCAGCACACAATAGGCCTCTACTGCAGCACGGCTCATTAACCTAAAATCAGCAGCTCCCTCCGTCAACGCTACCTCCGAAAGATTATTCATTATACGATAGAAGAGTGTAGATGTTTTCCGCTTGAGAAATTTCGCGCCTTCGGTATCCAAACGCTGAGTATTCACAATATCAAATCCCTTCTCACAATACCGAATCAACTCAGGGATCAACTCCGGAGGATGCTGCAGATCCCCATCCATGGAGACCACCATCGCTCCTCTACTGGCATGCAACCCGGCAGCCAAGGCCACCTGATGACCAAAATTACGACTCAGCTGAATTCCTCTAACGTAAACATCGCGATCATGAAGTTGCCGGATCGCCTCAAAGGTTCCATCGCTACTGCCATCATCCACAAAAATCACCTCATAAGATAGCGCAATATCCTGCAATACAACACTCAAACGGCGATACATCTCCGACAAATTCGGTTCCTCGTTATAACAAGGAATCACCACAGAAAGAGTAGGTGCAGGCATCATAATTACTCCTCTTGCGAATACTTTTCAAAACTTTCAATCAACTCCTCAGAACTCTTCCCCAGATACTCAATGGACATCTTCACATCATCGGCAAATTCATTGTCAGGATAGAGTTTGAGAAAAAGGGTATAGAGCTCCCTGGCTTTCGCCACATCCCCCATATTATTATCCCATATAAACCCTTGCAAAAAAAGACATTGAGCAACCTTCTCATAGTGAGGATACTCTTTACGGATTCGAGAAAACAGGTTCAAAGCAAGAGCAGAATTACCCACATTCATACTCACATCGGCAGCCCGAAACAGATACTCAGGAGACCAGTGGTCTTCACTAAAGTCAGCCGCGTAATCCATATAGAGCCCCACAAGCTTCTCTGTTTGCCGGGGAGAGAGCAGTCCCATCTCTTCGTTAAACAACGACTCTTCCATTGCTGCAATCTCTTTTTGCGCTTTCTGCTCCGGGGAAGAACAAGCACTAAAAAGCATCCACACCCCCAAGATCAATAACCAAATTCTCCTCATAACTATTTTTTTTATGGACGATCATCTTTTTCTTCTCTTCTTCAGATTTGGAAAAATCATTTTATACCTCGCTTTGATATTTCCGGAAGCAATATCAAGCAACCGTTTCCGAAGGAGGGTCTTTCGAAGGGATGAGAGTCGATCGACAAAGAGGATTCCCTCCAGATGATCATACTCATGTTGAATAATGCGTGCGGCAATCCCATCATAGGTCTCCTCGTGAAAGTTCCATTCCCTATCGTAGTAGGTGATGGTAATTACGGATGGTCGTTCCACATCCTCATGAATATCAGGTACACTAAGGCAACCCTCATTGAAATAGAAAGGTTCACCACTTCGCTCCGTAATCTGCGCATTGATGAACACCTTCTTAAAATCTTTCAACTCCGGTTGATCTTCGGCATAGGGCGAAGCATCCACGATAAAGAGGCGGATGGAGCGGTTGACCTGCGGTGCCGCAAGCCCCACCCCCACCGTATGGTACATGGTTTCATACATATCTGCTATCAATTGATCCAACCCCTCATACTCCCGATCAATATCAGCGGCCACTTTTCTAAGGGTGGGGTGACCGTAGGCCGTTACAGGTAATATCATAATCTAATTTAAGGCTTACTATTCAAACTCAGCCACGACTGCAAAATCATCGTAGCGCTAATGGTGTCCACCAGTTCCTTATTTTGTCGCGCTTTCTTCCCCAATCCGGCATCACGCATGGCCTGATGTGCCATCACCGAGGTAAAACGCTCATCCATCCTGCTCACCGGGATATGAGGAAACTGCTTTTTTAATTTCTTCACAAAGGGATCTACAAACCGAGCAGCGTCAGATTTTTGATTCATCAACGTTTTAGGCTCTCCCACCACAAAACGCTCCACCTCATGTTCATCCACATAACGTTGAAGACGATGAAACAGATCCTTCACATGCACCGTTTCAAGGCCGGTAGCGATAAGTTGCAACTCGTCAGTTACAGCGAGTCCCACACGCTTCTGCCCATAATCGATGGCCATAATTCTTCCCATAGCGACAAAATCGGTGCAAAGTTAGTCAATTCCTTAGAAACCCCCTAAAGCCAACTATCGCAACAACGAAAACCAAAGAATTCGCCCCTCAACCAAAAAAATTGTACTTTTACGGATCAGAAAATTGCGGGGCAATACGCGCTCGTTAAAACCATCTTTTTCTATGACCATAAAAGAAGAACAGCAGATTATCGAACAAGCCTGGGAAGACCGAAACCTTTTAGAGAAGCCTGAAACCAGGGAAGCCATCACGCACGTCATTGCCTGTCTTGACAAAGGGAGCTTACGGGTAGCCTCTCCGGAGGCAGAGGGATGGAAGGTCAACGAATGGGTGAAAAAAGCTGTCATCCTATATTTTCCCCTCCATGGCATGCGTACCATGGAAGCCGGCCCCATGGAGTTTTATGACAAGATCCCACTAAAGACCGGATACCGGGAGTTGGGCATCCGGGTGGTTCCTCACGCCGTATCCCGTTACGGAAGCTACATTGCCAAAGGCGTTGTATTGATGCCCTCCTATGTGAATATCGGTGCATACGTGGATACCGGAACCATGGTGGATACGTGGGCAACGGTGGGATCCTGCGCCCAAATTGGGAAGGGGGTACACCTCTCGGGAGGCGTGGGCATCGGAGGCGTATTGGAACCGGTACAGGCTGCTCCCGTCATCATTGAAGACCACTGTTTTATCGGGTCACGCTGCATCGTGGTGGAGGGCGTTCATGTGGGGAGAGAAGCCGTATTGGGAGCGAATGTGGTACTTACGGGCTCCACCAAGATCATCGACGTAACCACAGAGAAAGCGACAGAGTATACCGGATATGTCCCGGAACGTTCAGTGGTTATTCCGGGCACAAGACCCAAGACATTTACCGCAGGGACTTACCATGTACCTTGTGCCCTTATCATTGGAAAACGGAAGCCCTCCACCGACCTCAAAACCTCCCTCAACCAGGCACTCCGCGACTATGATGTGATTGTGTAATCAGACAACATTGCCACAGAAAATCCTTTAAATGTATCGATCCTATGAAAAAAGAGATCTCCTCCTTTGCAGAAGATGTACAACAAGCGGTTAATGCCCTCAAAAATGGCGGAACACTCCTCTATCCCACAGATACGATCTGGGGCATCGGGTGTGATGCCAGTAATGTAAAGGCTATCAAAAAGGTTCATAAATTAAAAGAGCGTCCTCTGTCAAAGAATATGATCATCCTTGTGGAAGATAAGGCCCGTTTAGAACACCATGTGAGGGAGGTTCCGGAGACCCTGTGCGACCTCATTCAATCGGTCAACAAACCCCTCTCCATTATCTTTCCTCATGCCAGAAACCTTCCCAAAGAACTCATCGCCGACGATGGCACCATTGCCATTCGTATCACCCAGCACCCCTTCTGCAAAGCGATGATCACACAATTAGGACATCCCCTTGTTTCAACCTCTGCCAACCTCTCAGGAAGCCCTGCTCCAACATCATTTGAAACTATCTCCCAACAGATTAGAGAGCGCGTAAACCATATCGTTCCAAGCAGCTATGAAACAAAAGGAAACAACCTCACTGCTTCCACGCTTATACGATTGCACTCCGACGGTACCTTTGAAGTCCTTCGCCGATAAACGGGGGGACAACCCATGAATACTTTTTTAACCGAACGCAGGTTACCAGTTCTCTACCCCAATCTTTTATCCCTTCGCCAGGAGGAAAGGGGGTTGTCGACTGATTTCATACGAGCTTATACTGAACTTTTCGCCCCTCTTATTGTTCCTCTTTCAAGAAAAATAAGCCATGATGGAAATAGAAAAGCGATATAAGATAAAACAGACCGATAAGGAAAAACTCAAGAAGTGGTATCTACTGATGGTTACAGGCCGCAAATTGGATGAGCGCGCCCCCAACTACCTCAAGCAATCACTGGGATGGTCGTACCATGCGCCCTATGCCGGTCACGACGGCATTCAGTTGGCTATTGGGCAGGTCTTCACCCCCAAAAAAGACCACATGTTCCCCTACTACAGGGACCTGTTAACGGTACTCTCGGCGGGAATAAGCCCGGAGGAGATCATCCTCAACGGCATCAGCAAAGCCGCCGATCCCGCTTCGGGAGGACGACACATGTCAAACCACTTTGCCAAACCGGCACTCCATATTCACAACGTCAGCTCTTGTACGGGAAACCATGCACCACAAGCAGTGGGAACGGCTCGTGCACTAAAAACCTACGGCGAAAAGGCCGTGGCATTCAGCTCCCAGGGTGAATCATCCGTATCAGAAGGATATGTGTATGAAGCCATTAACGGTGCATCACGCGAGAAACTCCCGGTGGTATTTGTATTCCAGGATAACGGCTACGGTATCTCCGTACCCAAAGAGGACCAAACGGCCAACCCTAAGGTTGCTGACAACTTCGCAGGATTCAAAAATCTTACGATCCTTCACTGCAACGGAAAGGATGTGTTTGACTCCATGAACACCATGACCGCAGCCAAGGAGATCGCCATGAAAGAGCAAAAGCCGGTTATTGTCCACGCCAACTGTGTGCGCATAGGGAGCCACTCCAACTCCGACCGACACGAACTGTACCGAGACGATTACGAGCGCAACTACGTAAAGGAGTATGATCCACTACGCAAATTCAAGCGAATGCTGATTCGCTACAACCGTTTTACGGCGGAAGAGTTAACCGCCTTGGAAGAGGAGGCAACCCAAGTGGTCAAAGAGGCTCACAAAAAAGCCATGGCTGCACCCCACCCTGCTCCTGAAAGCATCCACGACTTTGTACTTCCCGAGGCCTATAATGCCCATAAATACCCCCATGGAAATGAGGAGAATAAGGGGAGCACGAAACGCCTGATTCAAGCGCTGAACGAAACCCTCAAAGCGGAGTTCCGTCACAATCCGGACACCTACCTCTGGGGACAGGATATCGCCAACAAGGACAAAGGGGGCATCTTCAACGTGAGTAAAGGGATGCAACAGGAGTTTGGCAAGGAGCGTGTCTTCAATGCGCCCATCGCAGAGGACTACATCATGGCTACGGCCAACGGTATGTCCCGTTACAGCGAGAAGATCCGGGTAGTGGTTGAAGGAGCGGAGTTTGCCGACTATTTTTGGCCGGCCATGGAGCAGTTGGTGGACAGCTCGCACGACTACTGGCGCAGCAACGGAGCCTTCGCCCCCAACATCACCGTACGCCTGGCCTCCGGCGGCTATATCGGCGGCGGATTATACCACAGCCAAAATATTGAAGGAGCCTTAGCCACCCTTCCCGGCATCAGAATCGTCTATCCCTGCTTTGCCGACGATGCAGCAGGACTGCTTCGTACCAGCATCCGTTCGCAAGGAATCACCCTCTTTATGGAGCCCAAGGCACTCTATAACGACCCCAAAGCGGAAGCACACGTACCGGACGACTATGAGGTACCCTTTGGGAAAGCCAAAATCCGACGGGAAGGCGATGCACTAAGCATTATCACCTGGGGAAACACCACCCTTATGAGCTTAGAAGCCGCTGAAAGAATCAAAAAAGAGACCGGAAAAGAGGTGGAAGTGCTGGATCTACGCTCACTGGCGCCATTGGATGAGACGGCCATCCTTGCCACCGCAAAAAAAACCGGTAAAATAGTAGTTGCCCACGAAGACAACGTCTTTGGAGGGTTCGGAGGAGAGATTGCCGCACTCATCGGCGAAAAGGCCTTTGAACACCTTGACGGACCAATACAGCGTGTGGGTTCGGAAAACACCCCGGTGGGGTTCAACCGGATTCTGGAAAAAGCCATTCTTCCCGATACGGAAAAAATCTATCAAGCAGCTATAAACCTTTTAAATTACTAACCATGCATAAGATCGCTATTATCTGTAGCTTCAACACCATAAAATCAAAGCGTGTCGCTGAAATTATCCTCGAAAAATTGGGGAAAGACCAAGCAGAACTAGTCAATGCCGAAGAGCTGACCACCGAGAAGTTTCTTTCCTACAAACGGGCTATCTTGAGTATTCCTACGTGGTTCTATGGAGAACTCCCCAACTACTGGGATGAATTTGTTCCCGCCATTGAAGAAGAGGATCTCACCGGCTATACCTACCATATTTACGGATTGGGAGACCAAAAAAAGTACCCCTACAACTTCGTGGATGCCATTGGCGTCATGGCCACCTTCCTGGAAGAGCGAGGAGCCACCATAGAAGGAGCGGTAGAGAGCAAAGGGTATACCTTCGAAGAGAGTAAGGCCCTCCGTCCCGACGGACTCTTTTATGGACTTCCCTTGGATGACGACAACGAAGCGGAAAAGACAGAGGAACGGATAACAAATTGGCTCAAAAACTTATAAACCAAAAAACCCATCAAAAATCGATAATAACATCAAATGGTGTCTCTCCATAAAGTCGAGGGGGTGAGCAGCGTCTGTATAGAACGTTCGGATTCGAGGGGCTTGCGAAGGCTGAAATAGGGGCGTTTACTAAAGTAAATGCGATTGTATTGAGCAACCATTTGGAAAACAAGCATCACAAAGAAGTCGGACTTTATAGACAGACGCTAGCATCGTGAATAACCAATAAAAAAAGAAAAGATGACAACTAAAATCATTCTTTTAGCCAGTTTATTATTAATAGGCTTTATGGGTAAAAGCCAAATAGACGACCCCTTCTCTGCGCCATTACAACAACTACACAAGGGCAAGAATCTGATGGAGGCAAATCAGATAAACACTTATTTATTCGATAGTTTATATTTCTACCGTAGCGATTTTGAAAATTTTCAAACGGCCGCCGAGTATAGAAGTATGTACTATAAAAACAGTTCCGATACATTGGAAAGGATGAATGTTTATACCAACGCCAACCTCCTCAAAAACGATCCCTATTTCTTAAGTCATTATGCAACCTATGAACACTATAAATCAACCACCGATAACCATCATTTTATAAAAGAGATCTACTACGATGTTGATGGCAACAATAATGAGCTCTACAGCACCAAAACGATCTTTGAGTATGATGAACTCGGAAATTTGTTATCAAGTACGAAACAAATCTATTCATTGCTCTCTTTAGAGTGGGAAGACAATACGAAGTATCTCTATTTTTACACCGATGAGCACATCATAGACAAAATAGAAACTTACTGGGGCACCAGCAATAAGTCTTGGGTTTATCTATTTTATGACCAATACCACTACAACAACGCAGGAAACATTGATTATATAGAACAAATACAAGAGCGTAACGGCAAAGAAACGGTACTCAAAAAAAGGATCTATAATTATAACGCTGATCACTTAATCCTATCCATAGAAGACGAGGTTAACAATACCGTACAATACCGTGTAGATTTTACGCATGATGGAGACGGTAACATTATAAGCAGAGAGACATCCAGCGGTTTTAAGTATGAGTATGAGTATGATAAAAATATAGCTATAGCGGATGTGGGAGGCCCCTTTCAGACCTATTTTGAAGCATATATGATCGATTTCATAAAGCACCCCATCACGAAATACAGTTCTTACGAATACATCAATGGGTGGACACCTTCAACGAAAATGACACTCACCTACAAAGAGGTAACGGTAGATATCGAGCCTATTTCCAATGAACATCTTTTTATCTATCCCAATCCTATTACACGACAGCAACTCTATATCAATCTGAAAAACCACGAAGGCACAGCTCAGGTCACTATTTTTGATCATCAAGGACGCATGGTATTGCAGCAAAATATCAATTCCAATACCCCGATAAATGTTGCCTCTCTAAAGGGCGGAGCCTATGTGGTTAAAACAAAAACAGGCAACGATACATACACGAACAAACTGATCATAAATCATTAGAAAACGATCGGCAGAAACGTAATAGAGAAGACGCTAAAAGGTAAAAGGTAAAAGGTAAAAGCCGGTAAGCCCTGGAGGGACTTACCGGCTTTTAGCCTTTAGCTTAGATTAACGACAACGTTCACAAAAAGTTATCACTCATCTTCGGTCTTCCGACTTCCGTCTTCCGTCCCGATAATCATTCCATTACCATGTCGCCGCATTGTCACATGATCACATTTAAAACAAAAATAATCCTCTAATTTTCAATTTATTACTCATTGTTAATTATTCCAAATGCACCGCACAGAGAAACCGTAGGACTTGTAGTGATTGTTGCGGTTCACATTGGCAGTTTCATAGCTCAGATAGCGGTACCACACGTCGCTGCTGCCATAGACCGTGGCCGACCACCAGGTGCCGTGGTTGCCCACATTGCGGAACGTGCCGTAGTAGTCACGGTAGCCGCCCGGAAGGGCGGTGAAACCACTCTCATTAGTAGCTCCTGTATTGGGACTCTGCCAATGCCCAGTACCGACCTCCTTCATCTTTCCGCCGGCAACATCTTCTCCCCCCAAATAATCAGTAAGCGTTATCCACTCCGCATCTGTGGGCAGATGCCAACCCTCGGGGCAGATCCCCTGCCCCTCGGCATTATCCCGCGCCCAATTATCCCCAATGGCCGCCGCATAGCTATACAACACACCATACGCACTATTCATATTGTTATCGTAGTAACAATAGGCATCATCCGTATTAGTATCCCCCAAGGCGTCCCAAGCTCCCCCATCGGTAATATAGGGAATGGCATCCCCATTGGGATAGTGGGTTACCTTTAGGTTCTCCTGCATCCAACACTGCTCACCAATCAACACCGTATTGTAACTATTGCCGTCAATATCGGTGACCGTGGCAGGGCAGCTTCCCACATAGACATACGCCTCCTTGATCTCCATATCCACACCATAAGCATTACTTGCAGAAAGGGTCACCGTATAATCCCCAACTGCCGTATATTCATGCACCGGATGCTGCTCCGTAGAAGTAGCCCCATCCCCAAAATCCCACTGCCAGGAAGTAGGGGCATTACTGCTCTGACCCGTGAAGGTTACAGTGAGCGGGGGATTCCCTTCAAGAGGGGTGGCCGTAAAGGAGGCCTCCGGTGCCGCATGAATCACGGCTATTACGTCGCCTTGATCGGTCACCTCCAAATGATACTCCGTCCCATTGGGGCTTTGCAATCTCAACCCTCCAGAGACCATGGCGTAGGAGACCGATAACAACGGTGCAGTGCCCATATCCTGGTAGCCATCCCCCTCCTGCAAATCAAGCTCCTGCTTTAGGTAGAGGTTATAATCCTGCCATTGGATGGAGGCAAAGTTTCCAAATACCTCCGTCCCCTGGCCCAACACCACATTCACCAACCCAAACAAATTGGTAGTCTGCTGCTGGGTCTCCTGGTAAATCGGAGTCCCCCCGATGCTATCTTTCACAAGCGTAAAACGCAGCTCCACCTGCTTTTCAGGGATAAGAGCCCCGGCATGGTTACGCACAATCATCTGCAGGTTGATCCCCTGCGGTAGCTGTCCAAAGGATAACACGGCACAAAAAAGAGCGAAGAACAAAAGTTGTAGTTTTCTCATAAGGCGCTAACATTAAATTACTCAAAATGGATCATATTTCGTCAAGTCGTATCACCGGAAAAGCAGGCAAAGCGATCTTTCGGCAGACACAACACCGTAAATATAGCAATAATAATGGAGAGATATACAGAAATAGGGACGGAAGTCGGAAGACCGAAGACCGAAGTTGGGTGACAACGTTCACAAAAAGTTATCACTCAACTTCGGTCTTCCGTCTTCGGTCTTCCATCTTCCGACTTTCGTTACGTAAAAAAATGTTAAAAAAACTTAGCGGATAAAATACGGAAGGACTGTTTGTCGTTTTATCATTGATTTTAATCGCGAAAAGATGTTAGAATACACAAAGACAATCCTCGAAAAAGTCAGTTTCAGCAAAGAGCTGTTCCGTAAAGAGCTTGGGAAATCTCCCCGATGGTTAGAAAAGGAGGAGTTGCTGATATTGCAAACATGGTGTCTTCTTACCTTTGGTCACCTCTACCGTGATGTGATTATTGATTTCTTTAATACGTTATAGTCGCGGCAAAAAACACCCAACATTTGGTTACACAGTTAAGGAGGTATTGAGCTTTACCCCGTGAGGTCTCAGAAAAAAGTTGTAATATTGTCCATTGATGCTATTCATCATCCATAGCACCTTTAGACTAAGAGATATGGCACATTATTCTTCAGCAAGGCTCAATGAGGTTTTTCAGGAGGCCATCACCCAGTACCACCTTCTGGATGAGGTAAGTCAAGCATTTGCGAAACCACTATACGAAGAGAACAGCTTTGATTATTTGCTTTATAAAAAATGTTGGATCGATACGGTACAGTGGCACTTGGAGGACATTATACGGGATCCATCCATCAACCCCGAAGAGGCCGTTCATATAAAACGAAAAATCGACACCTCCAACCAGCACCGAACGGATTTGGTGGAAGCGATTGATGATTATCTATATGATCAATTTAAACACAAAGAGACCAAAACAGAAGCACGCATCAATACGGAGTCCCCGGGCTGGGCACTGGATCGTTTGTCCATCTTAAACCTAAAGCTGTATCACTGGCGTGAAGAGGCTCTCAGAGAAGATGCCTCCGAGGAGCACCGCCAAAAAGCACAAAACAAACTCCATATTCTAATGGCTCAGCATGATTTTTTATCACGAGCCATCGACGGCTTGCTATGCGACATGGAGAAGGGGCAAGTGATTGCCCAACCCTTTAAGCAGATGAAGATGTATAACGATCCGGAAACCAACCCGGTACTAAGGGCTCTAAAGCGATAATACCTTCTCTTCTTGAAGCCTCCTGACGACATAAAGACCATCTTGGTGAGCCGCTTTTCGGCTCTGGGCGATGTGGCCATGTCGGTTCATGTATTGCAAAAACTAACCGCACAAAACCCCCATATACAAATCGTATTACTTACACGTCCTTTCTTTGCCCCCCTCTTCCATCACATAGAGGGGTTAACCATACACCCGGTGGACTTGAAGGGCCAACATAAGGGGATCCTTGGTATCCGAAAGTTGTGCAAAGAGATCATCGCCTCCTACAACATCGACTGTTATGCCGACATCCATGCAATCTTACGCACCCAACTAATCCGTTTTTTTCTCCCTTCACGCATCCCTAGGGTACACATCGATAAAGGCAGAGCGGAGAAGCGAGCCCTAACCCGAAAGAGAAACAAAAAACGACGGCCACTGAAACACTCAACAGAGCGCTATGCCGATGTGTTCAGAAAATTGGGATTCACCCTTGATTTAACGTTGCCCTCAGAAGAAAAATGCTACCCGGTATCCAAGGCCATCTCGGCAATTGTAGCGCTGCCCTCCCCGAAAATTGGCATTGCCCCTTTTGCCAAACATAAAAGCAAAACCTACCCGGTTGACCGGATGCGCAAAGTGGCCTCTTGATCTTTGGAGGGGGGCGCCAAGAAGCAGAAATTGCCGAAGGTTGGCAGGGAGAGTCGAAAAATATCCTTTCAGTAATCGGCCAATTCTCCATGCCTGAAGAGTTGGCATTAATCAATAACTGTGACGCCATCATCACCATGGACAGTGCCAATATGCATTTGGCAAGCCTTACAAAGACGCAGATCATTAGTATCTGGGGTGCCACTCATCCCTTTGCAGGGTTTACCGCTTTTGGGAAGTCCCACCATGGCATTGTGCAAAAAGAGCTATGGTGCCGTCCCTGCTCGGTTTTCGGAAACCGAGCATGCTACAAAAAGACCTACGAATGCCTATCCATAGACGAAACCGAAATCATAAAAAAGGTGGAAGAGTCTCTTCTGTAGCAACCCGTTCTTTTTTACTACTTTTGTCCCACAAAAATAACCCAAAGAAAATCGCTTTATGCAAGCTCTCACCGCAGTAGGCCCCATTGATGGGCGCTACCAAAAGACAACGGCTCCTTTGGCGCAATACTTCTCGGAATATGCGCTTATCCGTTACAGGATCATGACAGAGGTGGAGTATTTCATCGCCCTTTGTGAGATCCCGTTGCCCCAATTGAAAACAGTTGATCCCAATCTCTTGGAAGATCTTCGCGACATCTACCGCTATTTTACACCGGAGAATGCGCAGGCTATCAAAAAAATTGAAGCGGTCACCAACCACGATGTAAAAGCGGTGGAGTATTACCTCAAAGAGCAATTCACCCATATGGGGTTGGCTCCCTATCTGGAGTTCGTCCATTTTGGACTCACTTCCCAAGACATCAACAATACGGCCATCCCCATGTCGCTACGTGATGCCTGGCATGAAGTACTCCGTCCAGCCTATTTAGCGATCATAGAGAAGTTAGAAGCGTTGGAGGAGGAGTGGGCAGCAATCCCCATGTTGGCTCGCACCCATGGCCAGCCGGCCTCTCCTACCCGACTGGGCAAAGAGTTGGGCGTTTTTCGGGAGAGATTAGAAAATCAACTAACACAAGTGGATAGCATTCCCTTTTCAGGAAAATTCGGCGGTGCCACCGGGAACTTCAATGCCCATCACATTGCCTTTCCTCATATTGACTGGAAAGCGTTTGGCGATCACTTTCTGACCAATTATTTATCCATTAGGCGCCAACAAACCACCACTCAGATTGAGCACTACGACTTCATGGCGGCACACTTTCACGCCCTCTCCCGCATCAATACAATCCTGCTGGATCTGGACAGGGATCTTTGGAATTATATCGCCATGGACTATTTCAAACAACGGATAAAAAAGGGAGAAGTAGGCTCATCGGCCATGCCCCACAAAGTAAACCCCATTGATTTTGAGAACTCCGAGGGGAACCTGGGGATCGCCAACGCCCTCTTCCGCCACCTGGCAGAAAAGCTCCCCGTCTCACGGCTACAACGCGACTTGACCGACAGCACCGTTACCCGAAACATTGGCGTACCTTTTGCCCATACCCTCATTGCTTGTCGATCCACCCTCAAAGGGCTCTCCAAACTCATTCTCCATAAAGAGAAACTCCACCACGACCTGGAAGAGAATTGGGCCGTAGTAGCTGAAGCGGTACAAACCCTTCTGCGAAGAGAAGGATATCCCAAGCCCTATGAGGCGCTGAAGGGGTTAACCAGAACCCATCATCGGGTTACCCAAGAGACCCTACATGCCTTCATTGACACCTTGGAGGTCTCTGACTCCATAAAGGAGGAGCTGAAAAAGATCACCCCCCACAACTACACAGGGATATAAGATGACAACGCGTGAAGAGCGTACGATATACCAATAAATTTACTACCTTCGCGGGCTGAATATTGAGCTATTAACGTATGGATCTGACAAAAATTTTATCAATTGCAGGAAAACCGGGACTCTATAAGATGGTCGCCAATGTAAAAAACGGCCTTATCGTTGAGTCTCTTATTGACCAAAAACGCTTCCCGGTATTTGCCCATGAGAGAATCAGTTCACTGGAGGAGATTAGCATCTTCACCCTTGAAGAGGATATGCCCATGAAGGAGGTCTTCAAAAAAATTTCAGACCACCTTACACAACATCCCGAAGAGAAGGAGGCAGCCACCGCCAAAGAGCAATTAACCCTCTTTGAAACGGTAATTCCCAACTATGACAAGGATCGTGTCTACAGCTCCCATATCAAGAAAATCTTTGCTTGGTACAGGTTGTTGCAGGAGAAAGAATTGCTCTCTTTTGAAGAAGAGGAGCAAGAAGAAGCACCAACTCCTGAGGAGACATCCGAAAAATAGTTATCTTTAAAGCCCGTAAGGGCTTTTTTTTTAACCGATGACACGATTCTTATGCACACCAAAAAACAGCTTTTAAACCTCCGGGTCGTTGACCGGGTTGAGCTAAACCACCAGCACGTGGTCTTAACCTGCACCTCTGACGAAGTGCTTCCCCCGGTTCTTCCCGGACAGTTTGCCGAGATCAGTGCCGGAGATACGGGGAGGACCTACCTCAGAAGACCTTTCTCTGTCCACGACTACCACAAGGAGGCCAACACCCTCTCTTTTCTCATCCGAATTATTGGCAACGGCACGGCGCTTATTGCCTCTACCCGGCCGGGAGATTCGCTCAGCGTCATCATGCCACTGGGGAATAGCTTCTCCATGCCTCGCAAGGGAGAGCGGGTCTTGCTAACAGGCGGAGGATCGGGAGTAGCCCCCCTCCTTCTACTGGCCAAGGCCATTGAGGAGCAGGGAGGGATTCCTGATATTCTTGTGGGAGCAAGGGATCGGGAGAACCTGATTGGAGATGCCGTCTTTGCACACATAGGGAATCTCTACACCACCACAGAAGACGGCAGTGTGGGGACAAAAGGCCTCGTCATTGATCACCCCATCATGCAACAATTGGAGAACCGATACTCACGCATCTACACCTGTGGACCGGATCCCATGATGAAAGCGGTGGCCGCCCTTGCCGAAGCCCACCACACCCCCTGTGAAGTATCGTTGGAAAACACCATGGCCTGTGGCATCGGAGCATGCCTCTGCTGCGTTACAGAGACCCTGGAGGGAAATCAATGCGTCTGTACAGAAGGCCCTATTTTTAACTCAAAGAGACTCAAATGGCAACACTAAAAGTAACCCTTGATAAATTGACGCTTGACAATCCTGTCATGACCGCATCCGGCACCTTCGGATATGGATTTGAATTTGACGACTTTATTCGGGTAAACGACTTGGGAGGCATTGTGGTCAAAGCCACCACCTTAGAACACCGGGAGGGGAATCCCTACCCCCGCATGGCCGAAACACCCCATGGAATGCTCAATGCCGTAGGCCTACAAAATAAGGGCGCGGCCTACTTTCGGGATGCGATCTATCCGAAACTAAAAAAATATACCATCCCCGTGATTGCCAATGTGTCGGGGTCTACCGTAGAGAGCTATGTGGAGGTGGCAAGAATCATGAATGAGTTGGATCATATTCCTGCCATCGAACTAAACATCTCCTGCCCCAACGTAAAAGAGGGCGGAATGGCCTTTGGAACCAGCTGTGCCTCGGCACAAGAGGTTACCAAAGCGGTGCGCAGTGTCTACCACAAAACCCTCATCGTAAAGCTCTCCCCCAATGTCACCAACATCACCGATATTGCCTTGTCTGTGGAACAGGAAGGAGCCGATGCCATCTCCCTTATCAACACCCTGTTGGGCATGGCCATCAATATTCACACCCAACGGCCGGTACTCTCTACCAACACAGGCGGGCTCTCCGGTCCCGCCGTGAAACCCGTCGCTCTACGCATGGTCTGGCAGGTTGCCAACGCCGTAAAGATTCCCGTAATAGGAATGGGAGGGATCAGCAACGCCGAAGATGCCATCGAATTTCTCTTGGCTGGAGCCTCTGCCATCCAAGTGGGAACAGCCAATTTCATCGACCCCACGGTCACGCTCAAAATCATCAAAGGTATTGATCACTACCTTGAATCCCACGGCTGTAAATCAGTAAACGAGATCATTGGCGCCTTAAAAACGAACTAACATGAACCAACCGAAGATCCTTATCATTGATGACGAAAAAAGTATCCGCCGAGCCTTACGGGACATCCTGGAATACGAAAAATACACCATCGACGAGGCCGAAGATGGTGTCCAAGGGCTTGAAAAGCTCAAAACAAACCCTTACGACCTCGTCCTATGCGACATAAAGATGCCCAAAATGGACGGGCAGGAAGTGTTGGACAAAGCCCTTCTGGTCAGCGATGTACCTATTGTTATGATCTCAGGACACGGCAACATCGAAACCGCAGTGGAATCCCTAAAAAAGGGAGCCTATGATTACATTGCCAAGCCATTGGATCTAAACAGGCTACTCATTACCGTAAGGAATGCCTTAGACAAAGGCCATTTGCTCTCCGAGACAAAACGTTTACGGAAAAAAATCATGAACACCGGCACTATGATTGGGGAGTCTCAACCCATCTTAGAGATCAAACAGATGATTGAGCGCGTAGCCGACACCGATGCCAGGGTCTTGATCACGGGAGAGAATGGAACCGGGAAGGAATTAGTGGCCAAATCCCTCCACGAAAACAGCAACCGTTCCAAAGCCCCTTTCATTGAAGTGAACTGCGCGGCTATACCATCAGAGCTTATTGAAAGTCAGCTTTTTGGACACGAAAAAGGCTCCTTTACATCCGCACACAAGCAACGCAAAGGAGACTTTGAGCTGGCCAATAACGGCACCCTCTTCCTCGATGAGATTGGCGACATGAGTTTAAAGGCTCAGGCCAAGGTGCTCAGGGCACTTCAGGAGAATAAGATTACGCGTGTGGGCGGCGAAAAGGACATTGAGGTGAACGTACGTATTCTGGCAGCCACCAACAAAAACCTAAGCGAAGAGATCAAGAAAGGAAACTTTAGGGAAGATCTTTACCATCGGCTAAGCGTTATCATTATTGAAGTCCCTCCACTCAGGGAGCGCAAAGAGGATATCCCACTACTAGCCCACCATTTTTTAATGACCATCACCTCCAAGATGGGACGCCCCCCCTTGGATTTCGCCCCCGAGGCCATAACAGAACTACAAAAGTTACACTGGACGGGAAATGTACGAGAGCTTCACAATGTGGTGGAACGATTAGCCATTCTATGTGATAAAACCATTACGGGCGAGGAGGTCATCAAGTTTGCCCATCCGTTAAACAGGTAACCTCCACTTTTGGCATTTTTTTTGTATGTTTGCACCCTGTACCGAAAGGTACAAAACCACAAATACATTGAGGGGCTGACTGGTTTTGACAGCAAGGATGATGGATTTGTAAGCATGTCGGGGGATGCAGATGGCCCCGTTCAAACGTTCTGTAAAACTATAATTGGCGAAAATAATTTTGCTCTCGCTGCGTAATCGAAGTACAGTAGATACGCTTCATCGCCGGTCGAGGACTGGCGACGGGACACTCTGCGAATGGACAGGCCTGATTCCGGTTCGATGTCGGGGTGCTCGCAACTTCAGGCTGCCTGTTACACCTCCTTGATGTAACAGTAAGAAAAAAGGATACGGTTGGGCTTGGGTGGATGTTTCCGGGCTCTTCCCGACAATTAACAACATCCTAAGCATGTAGAAAGCACTTTTGTCACTTGTTTGGACGCGGGTTCGACTCCCGCCAGCTCCACCAAAGCAACGAGGAAGCGTAGAGATTGCAGGCCTTCCTCTCAAACCCAGCCTGGACAAAAAGCCACGGCAAGCCTCTTTCCATCCTTTCAGGAAATGTTTACTTTTGCACCAAAACAGCGGATATGTCAATCAACATTACGGACATCACGAAGGAGTATGATGGCCAAAAGGCCTTAGACCACCTCTCACTCAACATCGTTCCCGGCGAGATTCTGGGACTTTTGGGCCCCAATGGGGCGGGAAAATCCACGCTGATGAAAATCATCACCTGCTACCTCCCCCCCACCGAAGGAGATGTCACCGTATACGGAGAGAGCATCCATGAGAACCCTCTGGCCATCAAAAAGTTGATCGGCTATCTTCCGGAACATAACCCGCTCTACCCTGAGATGTATGTGAGAGAATACCTGGAGTTTATTGCGGGCATTCATCATATTCCGCAAAAAAAGAGACGAATTGATGAAATGATCAACACCATCGGCTTGGAGCGGGAAGTTCACAAAAAAATCGGAGCCCTATCCAAAGGCTACCGCCAACGGGTAGGGCTGGGACAGGCCCTTATCCACGATCCCAAGGTACTCATCCTTGATGAGCCCACCTCCGGATTAGACCCCAACCAGTTGGCAGAGATCCGCTCCCTGATTACCAACGTAGGTAAAGAGAAAACGGTCATCCTCTCCACCCATATCATGCAAGAAGTGGAAGCCATTTGCAACAGGGTGGTGATCATCAATAAGGGAAAAATTGTAACAGACAACCCCATTGACCAGCTCAACACAAAAGGCGTTAGCCTCTCTAAAATTGCCGTTGAGTTCTCCCAAGCCATCCCCAAAGAACGGTTAAAATCGATCACAGGAGTCGTCGAGATCGCGCAAGGAGAAACAAAAAACAACTACGAAATATCCTATACCCCCCATACAGACGTACGCCCCAAACTCTTTCACCTTGCAGTAGAAGAGGGAGTAGAGGTGCTCTCCATGGAGAAGAGAGAAGGGAAACTGGAAGAGCTCTTCCGATCCTTGACAAAATAGAAGCTCCAACATATTGCTATCCTATTTTTTTCATACCTTTGCCACGTGTGGAGAGATTTGTCTGATTGCAACCACGGTAAAATAATGCTAAAACGGTTTTACCCCCCATCCAATCGCTCAAACCTTACCATATAATTTAATATAACGAAAAAAGAGAAGAAAAAATGGGAAAGGGAAAGAGAGGGACTACAAGCATCTAACCGTTAGAAATCAAGGGTTACCCCTACACATTCAAAACCTAATTCCTCCCCCAACAGCCGAAAACGAAACATGAAGTATTTGGCGTTTCCCAACAGACAATAAACATAAACTTTTATAATTATGTCAATAGATAAAACAACAAAAAAGAGGTATCTATTCACCTCAGAATCCGTAAGCGAGGGGCATCCCGACAAGGTAGCAGACCAGATCAGTGATGCCCTGTTAGACGAATTTCTTCGTCATGACAAACGATCAAAAGTTGCTTGTGAGACACTCACTACCACGGGATTAGTAATGTGTAGCGGCGAAGTACGCACCCAAGGATATGTGGATATCCAACACTTGGTGCGGGAGACCATTCGAGAGATTGGCTACACCAAAGCCTCCTATCGCTTTGATGCGGACTCCTGCGGCATTATCTCCACCATCCACGAGCAATCCAGCGATATCTTCCAAGGAGTACAACGTGAGAGCGAAGAGGAGCAAGGTGCGGGAGACCAAGGGATCATGTTTGGTTTTGCCTCCAGAGAGATGGACAACTATATGCCCCTTCCCATCGAACTTTCTCATATGCTACTTCAAGAGCTTGCCGCAATTCGAAAGGAGGGAAAAGTGATGCCCTATCTTGCTCCCGACTCCAAAGCACAGGTTACCGTCGTATACGACGAAGAAGACAACCCTGTATGCATCGATACCATTGTAATCTCCACCCAGCATGACGACTTCATCGAGCCGGAAGAGACTACCGAAGAGGCGCAAAAAGTGGCGGACAAGGCCATGCACCACAAGATCACAGAGGATATGAAGCGTTATCTTCTCCCTCGCACAGAAAAACTCCTCCCGGAGCGCATCAAGAAACTTAACATTCATGATGCCAGGCTATTGGTAAACCCCACCGGAAAATTCGTGATCGGAGGACCTCACGGTGATACCGGACTTACCGGCCGGAAAATCATTGTGGACACCTATGGCGGTGTCTCCAGTCATGGAGGAGGGGCTTTCTCAGGAAAAGACTCTTCCAAAGTTGACCGTAGTGCAGCCTATGCGGCTCGTCATATCGCCAAAAATCTAGTAGCTGCAGGCGTTGCAGACAAGGCACAGATTCAGGTGGCCTATGCCATTGGCGTTGCCGAACCTGTGGGCGTATACCTCAACACCTACGGCACCAATAAAACAAGCCTCTCCGATGGAGAGATTGCCTTAAAGATCAAAGAGATCTACGATCTTCGCCCCTATGCCATTGTGAAAAGATTGGGATTACAAAACCCTGTCTTTAAACCCACAGCATCCTATGGCCACTTTGGACGCGACTCCTATGAAAAAGAGGTTGAAGTCTATTATCAGGATGATACGACCTATACCAAAAAGGAAGCCCCCGGGAAATTCTTCAAAAAGGCAACCTTCTTTGCCTGGGAAAGATTAGACTATGTGGAAGCCTTCAAAGAGGCATTCCTCTAGTGGTTCTTCCAATGACCCCTTCACCAAAAAGAGGCGGCTACGTTTTTCGTAGCCGCCTCTTTTTTTGCACGCAGGCTTTATCTACCCTGCTAGTTTCATTTTATTTAGAGTCCGTCTATAAAGTCCGACTTCTTCGTTACGCTTCTCTTCCAAATGGTCATTTACCCTAGTAAACTCCCATTTTTCAGCCTTCGCAAGCCTCGAATTCGGACTTTCTGTATAAACGCTCTATTTAACCACCAGTTTTCCTGTTTTCACAATATTATCATCCGCAATCACAGCGTAAAAATAGACCCCACTCAACAAATCATTGACAGGGAGTGTCACGGTGCCTTTTTTATTCTCCAGAATATTTTCTCTCACTTTACTTCCTGTAAGATCGTACACCACAAGACTTGCTATGGAAGCGTGATTCAAATCAAAATCAATGCGGCCGAAGTCCGTTACAGGGTTGGGGTAGATATCAGAGACTTGATACAAATCATTTTCTCCAATACCCTCGAAACCTGCTGTATATTTCACCCTGATAGAGGCAGAGTCGTTGGGGTTAGCTCCATCGAAAAAGGTATAACGGATCACCGAAGTACCCTTTTGGCCTTTGGGAAAATAGTGGCCGGAAAACTCCCCATCTCCACTAATCTCTCCCGCACCCAAGGTCACCGCGCGTTCAGAAACGAAAGTACCATTGAGGTAACAACCGGCCCAACAGAACAGGTTTTCAGTCTCTTCCACAATGTGGATATAGCTCTTCTTACAGAAGATATCCTTACTATTTTCCGTGGCATTTTGAACATTAAGTTCAAAGGGAATCTCTCCTACTGTAGGCTCAGCAAGCAGCTCAACGACAGCATCATCCTCAATTTGGGTTCCTTCGTGATCAAAAAATAAAAACGACTGGGCAAACACCCCCGTCATAAACATCATCAAAAAAAGAAAAAGTAACGTTTTTTTCATAATACAACTATTTAAATTTATACAATCCTCACCAAATCTACCTTCTGTAACACACAAAACAGGCCGATAGAACGCTCAAAGATACGTTTTTTAACGCTTATAAATCACTTCCGATAAGATTTCTCCTGTTCTACAGAAGAGAAAAACAGCTCTCAGCGGTAAAAACAGCATCACCATAAGAGAAGACACCCGGTAAGACCCTTAAAATCAAAAAAAAGTTGCCTTAAAAGCTAAAAAAGATTGGTAGTTAGGAAAAAATGGATTATTTTCGCGCCATTGTTATTACAGCATGTAATCATGCTGTATTGTTTCATTTTGGTTGAGGGATTAGGTAATGAAAGAGTCTGCTGAAAAGCGGGCTCTTTTTATTTTTGCCCCCCGACAAAGGGGGTTCTATACCACACGACGTCTACCACAAAGAGGGGAGGGAGGGGAGCATGCCTGTTCTTTTTGCAAACACTCGTTAATGGCCAACGGCTAAAACCACTGACCATTAACGATCATTGCTCACTTACCTCAAAACAACCCGGAGAAGATCTCATCATCCACCATATAGGGGACATTCACCTTCAAGCGAGGCTCCTGCTCCATGGCACGTTTAATGGCAAAGATGGCATTCTCATTACGGGCCCAGTTACGACGCGAGATCCCATTATTAACATCCCAATGAAGCATCATTTTCAACCGACGATCAGCATCATCGGAACCATCAAGCAGCATACCAAAACCACCGTTAATCACTTCTCCCCAGCCGACACCACCACCGTTGTGTATGGAGACCCAGGTGGCACCTCTAAAGGCATCACCAATCACATTATGAATGGCCATATCGGCCGTAAAGCGCGAGCCGTCATAGATATTGGAGGTTTCACGGTAAGGAGAGTCGGTACCAGAAACATCGTGATGATCCCGTCCCAGCACCACAGGAGCGGACAATTCACCAGCAGCTATTGCTTTATTAAAGGCTTCTGCAATTCGGGTACGGCCCTCACAATCAGCATACAATATACGTGCTTGCGAACCCACAACCATCTTATTCTTACCCGCCTCGCGGATCCAATGAATATTGTCTTTCATCTGCATACGAATCTTCTCCGGTGCAGAGGCGGCCATCTCTTCCAACACATTTGCGGCAATGGCATCCGTCTTGGCAAGGTCTTGCGGATCCCCTGAGGTACAAACCCAGCGGAACGGACCAAACCCAAAGTCAAAAAAGAGAGGCCCCATAATATCCTGCACATAGCTGGGGTAGATAAAATCACCATCCTCTTTCATCACATCAGCTCCTGCACGAGAAGCCTCCAGAAGAAACGCATTTCCATAATCCCAGAAATACATGCCCTTGGCTGTCATTTTATTCACCGCATCCACATGGCGACGCAAGGATCCATAAACTTTCTCCTTAAAGCGATCCGGTTGATCTGCCATCATACGATTGGACTCTTCCAGGGTAAGTCCAGCGGGATAATATCCACCGGCAAAGGGGTTATGCAAGGAGGTCTGGTCACTACCCAAATCTACAGGGACATCCTCCTCCACGAACTTCTCCCACAAATCCACAATATTACCCTGATAGGCCAAGGAAACCGCCTCTTTATGTGCTCGCGCCTCATTCACCCGCGCCACCAACGCATCCAGATCGGTAAACACTTCGTCCACCCATCCCTGCTCGTAACGCACTTTCACCGCCTTGGGGTTAATCTCAGCAACCACGCCCACCATACCGGCAATCACCGCGGCCTTGGGCTGAGCACCCGACATTCCTCCCAATCCCGAACTCACAAACACCTTTCCTGCCATTACACCATCACCATGGATGCGGGCAGCGTTCATCACCGTAATCGTGGTACCATGAACGATACCCTGGGGGCCAATATACATATAGGAGCCAGCGGTCATCTGCCCGTACTGAGAGACCCCTAGGGCATTAAACTTCTCATAATCATCCCTTCCAGAATAGTTCGGAATCACCATACCATTGGTCACCACACAACGCGGAGCATCCTTATGTGAAGGGTAAAGCCCCATGGGATGTCCTGAATACATCACCAGGGTCTGTTCGTCGGTCATGGTGGCCAGGAACTGCATAGTCAACAGATACTGTGCCCAATTCTGGAATACGGCACCATTTCCGCCATAAGTCACCAACTCATGGGGGTGCTGAGCCACCGCATTATCCAAATTATTACAGATCATCAACATGATGGCTGCCGCCTGTTTAGACTGGTGGGGGAAATCATCAATATGGCGTGCCCTAATGGGATAATCAGGACGGAAACGATACATATAGATCCGGCCATAGGTATTCAACTCCTGGAGAAACTCCTTCGCCAATACTTCATGATGTTTTTCCGGGAAATAACGCAGCGCATTGCGAAGTGCCAGTTCTTTCTCCTTATCTGTCAGGATATCCTTCCTTCTGGGAGCATGATTAATCTCCTGCTCCAAAGGCTTTAATGGGGGCAACTCATCGGGAATACCTTGTAAAATTACCCGTTGAAATTCAGTTATATTCATATTATTCATACATTTGCTATACGGTTTCTTCACAAGCCCCAACGACAACAACGGTTTGGGGGTTATTTTCTTGTCAGAAAACCTTGAGGTTACTACATTCTTACCGAATACTACCTTACGTATCGATGGAACAAAGTTAAACATTATATCAGATTATCCATACTTCCATGAAAATAAGATTCTTTACCGGACTACTCTTTCTCTTCATCGCATTGCCCGGACTAGCTGATATTCCCCCGGGATGGGATTTCACCATCACCTCTTCCAGCCACCTCTTCTCCATTGGAGAGAATGCCTGGCCTGTGATCAACGGTGTTCCCATTGAACCGGGCGATTACATCGGGGTCTTCTATGAGGATAATGGCGTACAAAAATGCGGGGGAGCTGTGGCGTGGCCGGCCCAGGGAGGGACCATCGTTTTTGCCTATGGAGACGATTTTATCACCGGCGATAAAGATGGTTTCGCCTATGGAGAGACCATCCAATGGAAGCTTTACTCTTTCTCCATGCAGACGGAAGTCGCAGCCACGGCTATTCTCAACCCTACTTACCCCACCCCCGGAGATGTTTTTATTCCGGAGGGATTATCAGGTCTTTTTTACCTCTCCAGCGAAGGATTTTTCGTTTACGCCTGGTCTGAAGAAGACACGCTATGTCAAGGATATGAGACCCAACTGCATGCCGACCCCCAAGGAGGATCGGGAAGCTACAGTTTTGAGTGGGTCTCCGACCCGGAGGGATTCACCTCCTCCGAGCAGAATCCTTGGGTACAGGTCAACGATACGACCACCTACACCGTAACCGTCTACGACGGTTCCAACAACTGCTACGACCATACCACCATTCAAACGGTTCCCATTCCCGAAATCAATGCGGGAGCCGATGACACCCTCTGTCAGGGAGAGACTTTCACCGCCAATGCCGTCACCACCTATGCGGAAACCATTACCTGGTCTACCACGGGAGATGGGAGTTTTAATTTTATACACAGCCCCAACGCCATCTACACTCCCGGACAAAACGACCAGGAGAATGGCATGGTAATGCTCCTGCTAACGGGAGAGGCTCAGCCCCCTTGTGATCTCACCACCACCGACACCCTTATTTTATCTATTTTACCACCTCCCTCGGTCTTTGCCGGAGAGGATAACAGCAGTTGTGAGAAAAGCATTATTCCCCTCCAGGGAGAGGCAGAAAATTACCAATCGCTGCAATGGACAACCTCAGGCAACGGCACCTTCTCCGACCCCAACGCATTGAACACGGATTACTACGCAGAGGAGGTCAATGAAGAGACGGTGGTTACACTCACCTTACAAGTAGAGGGTAATGCCCCTTGCGACAATGCGGAGGATACCCTGCTATTAACCCTCTACCCGGAACCCGAAGGAAGTGCAGGATCCGACGAAATCATTTGTTCTTCAGAGAATTATACCACTAACGGCAGCGCTTTCAACTTCTCCTCGGCGACCTGGAGTTCATCCGGTGACGGCCTCTTTGAGAACCCTAACAGTTTGTCAACCCTCTACACGCCCGGCGCTGAGGACCTCAACAACGGCTCGGTATATCTCACCCTGACAATCTTCCCTGCAGCACCCTGTTCACAAGCTATTGCCGACAGCATACTACTCTCTTTTCAGCCTCTTCCCGAAGTGTTTGCCGGCTATAACCAAAGCGTTTGTGAGTTGGATACGGTCTCACTCTCGGGATACGCTTCCCACACGGAATCTACGCTCTGGAGCACCTCTGGCGACGGCACATTTACCGCCCCCCAAGCCCTCTCTACAACCTACTTACCAGGACCTCAAGACCTACAAAACGAAGAAGTCATCCTCACACTCACCGGCAATGCCATCGCACCCTGTGCTTCGGCAACAGACGATCAACTCACGGTCACCTTTATCAAATCCCCCATTGCCCACGCCGGAGAAGATACCGCCATCTGTTCGGGGACAACCCATACCACCTCAGGAAGTGTTCAATATGCCACAGGAGGAAGTTGGAGCAGCAACGGTAGCGGCGAATTTGCAGATCCTACCCAGTTGGTCACCATCTATACGCCCTCCCAAGAGGATTATACCATGGGGGAGGTCATCCTCACACTTACCACCTCGGCAAACAGCACCTGTCCAGCCACATCCGATGAGATGGTGCTCTCCTTTATGCAAATACCCACGGTGAATGCCGGTGAAGATCAAGTGATTCCATTCGGAACCTATACCCAGTTGGAGGGATCTGTATCGGGAGGCAGTGGCGATTACTTCCACAGCTGGGAACCTTCCGAACTGATTATAGGCCAACACATCCTAACCCCCACCACCACCAACCTGGAGAGCTCCACCCTTTTTACCCTTTTCTCCACGGATAATGCAACAGGGTGTAGCCATCAGGATCAGGTCACCGTTTATGTAACGGGGGGGCCACTCAACAGCGAAGTCTCGGCTACGCCTGACAGCGTTTGTCCTCAGGAGGCGGTACAGTTACAGTGTTTACCTTCGGGAGGCAGCGGCGATTACAGCTACACATGGAGCTCCAATCCCCCGGGATTCACCTCCACCCTCGCCGCTCCCCTAACCTACCCGGAAGAGACGACCACCTATAGTGCAACGGTATCTGATGGCTATAATATGGTCACCAATACGGTAGAGGTTGTGGTTTTTGCTCTTCCCACTCCCGATGCCGGGGCAGACCAATGGATCCCCCACGGCACCACCACCATCCTGGAGGGCAGTGCCACCGGAGGCAGCGGCAATTACAACTGGCTATGGTCCCCAGGAGCTTTATTGGCCAACCCTGACCAACCGCAATCGGCCACAACACAACTCTACGATGAAACCACCTTCCGTTTGGAGGTCATGGATGCGGAGACGGGATGTCTCTCTATCGACACCACCACCGTCCACCTCAACACGGGCGCACTATCCTCGGCACCTGAAGCCTCCCCACAAGAAGCCTGTAAAGGGGCAGAGATCCAACTCTTTTCCCATGCCCAGGGCGGCTCTGAACAATATACTTTCGACTGGTTCTCTGAGCCCCCGGGGTTTTATAGTAACGAAGAGAACCCCACCACCATTGCCGACGAATCTATGCGATTCTGGGTGGAAGTCCACGACGGATGGAACAGCGTATCCAACCACACGGATCTCTTGGTATACCCCCCCAATGAAATCGCTATTGAGGCGCTCCCCAACGATACCGTCTGCGCCTACGAAACCCTCACCCTAACGGCGCATTCACAGCTGGAGGCATCCAGTTGGCTTTGGAGTCCGGGAGGCAAAACCACCCCCTCCATTACCATAGATACCACGGGGTTGGGTGTGGGGGCTCACACCTTCTCCGTACAGGTCACCGACGAATACAACTGCCTCTCCTCAGCAGAGAAGAGGATCTTCTTTGACATCTGCCAATCCACAGAAGAGCGGTTCGAACACAGGCTGACCATAACCCCCAATCCCACAAAGGATTTCTTTCGTATTCAAATCCCTTCCGCTTATCTACGGGGCGAAATGACGATTCTTACAATTCAAGGAGTACCCCTACTGAAAAAAACGATCACCCGTGATCAAATAATCATCAAGGATTTAAAAAAAGCACCGGGCGTTTACCTGGTACGCATCCATGCAGAGGGTCAAAAACCCCTTACGGAAAAACTGGTCTATCACTGATCAAACAGCCGGGAAAAGGGCTCAACTTTTGGAGTTAACGACTGTTTTCAACATCAATGCAACGAAGTATTAGGGATCTTTAGCTATTGAGCTACCTTTATGGTTTTACTCCCTAGCCACAAAAAAGGATTTATCACAAGCAGAAGAAGCTCTCCCCACAAGGCAGTAAACAGCAGCTTCTTCTCTTCAAAACGATGCATGCTCTTCACGAAAAAGAAGAGGTAGGAGAAGAGCCGCAACAGAAAGAGGCCTATCACCGGATAACACATATAGTTCATTGCGATCAACACCACTGACAGCGTAAAGAACAGCAAGCGGGAGGATTCAAAAAAGCCCAAAACCACCCTATGTCCAAAGCGAAAGAAACGGGTTCCAGCCATCATCCTCTTCCGAGATAGGGACCAAACCCCCAAACGATCCGTCGGACTAGAGAGCATATGACTTTCCTGATGCATTTGCAACACGGTATTTCTCCTTCTCACGGCCCGGCCAATAAAACATTCGTCATCCCCCACACGCATCCCAAACATCCCCATAAAACTATCCTGCTTTAAAAACAGCTCTTTTTTAAAGGCGATATTTGTTGCAAACCCCGCATAGGGCATTCCTCTCTTTGCAAAAGAGAAACAACGAATAGCCCGCACCAAATGGTCATAACGAATAACCTGATTCAACAAACCATCCTTTTTCTCAAGCCGATTATAACCCAACACCACCTGAGTTCCGGACGTAAAAGAGGACATCATTCGACTGATCCAATAAACCGAAACCGGCCGGCAATTCACCTCTGTCAAAAGGATGGTATCATACTTAGCCGTCCGTATTCCCACCGACTGGGGAAACTTTTTTCCTTTGAAAAAATTCAACTTACTATTCACATACACCACCTTAAGATTATCGTGGCGGCGAGCCAATGACTCCAACAGAAGTGCACTCTCATCTTCTGACTGATCATACACGACAATAACCTCAAAAGCATGGTACTTCTGATTAAGGATATAGGGTAAATTCTGTTGCAAGCTCCAGTACTCCTCTCGGGCACACAGTACAATGCTAACCCCCTCCTTATTTTCATAAGGATCTGTACGCGAAGAGAAGATAAGCGAAGAATTAATCAACCAATAATAAAGCAGTTGCACGAATACGCTCAAGGCAAAGAGCACAAAGAGCACGAAGGGAAGAGGGGCTTGTTGATAAAGTTGTAAAAACATGAAATTTAATCCTTGCGGCAAAAATATCCATTCTTCGATGAAATAAGATTATCTTTGGAGACTTTTTTTATAAACATACCGTTATACACTATAACCATTTTTTAACCTTGACCACACAAAGAGGCATAATATTCCGTCTGGAGGCGGTAGATCCCAAGGGGAAAGCCAGAGCCGGAAATCTTAAGACTGCTCACGGAACGATTGAGACTCCTATTTTCATGCCAGTAGGTACTGCCGGCACGGTAAAAGCCATCCATCAACGGGATCTCGACAACGACGTCAAGGCACAAATCATTCTGGGAAACACCTATCACCTCTACCTACGTCCCGGTCTGGAGATCTTACAACAAGCCGGAGGGTTGCACCGCTTCAATGGTTGGCATAAACCTATCCTGACCGACAGTGGCGGTTTTCAGGTCTATTCCCTCTCAAACATGCGCAAACTCACGGAAGAGGGTGTCCGCTTCCAGTCCCATATTGACGGGAGCTATCACACCTTTACCCCGGAAAAGGTGATAGACATTGAACGCATCATTGGTGCTGACATTATGATGGCCTTCGATGAATGCACACCCTATCCCTGCGAATACGACTATGCCAAAAAGTCCATGGCGTTAACCCACCGTTGGTTAGATCGTTGCATGGATCAATTCCATCAAACTGCTCCCCTCTACGGATACCCGCAAACGCTCTTCCCCATCGTACAAGGAAGCACATACCACGACCTGCGAATCCAATCGGCAGAATATATTGCCTCCAAAGAGGCAGAGGGCAATGCCATAGGGGGGCTTGCCGTGGGAGAGCCTGCCGAGAAGATGTACGAGACCATTGACCTAGTGAACGGGATCCTTCCTCAGGACAAACCACGCTACCTTATGGGCGTGGGAACACCGGTTAACATCCTAGAGAGCATTGCTTTAGGGGTAGACATGTTTGATTGTGTCATGCCCTCAAGAAATGGAAGAAACGGTATGCTCTTCACCGATGAGGGCATCATCAACATCAAAAACAAGAAATGGGAAAAGGATTTCTCCCCTATAGATCCCAACGGGGTAAGTTTTGTGGATCATCACTACTCAAAGGCCTACCTTCGTCACCTCTTTGTGGCAAAAGAACGATTGGGCTCCATGATTGCCTCCCTTCATAACCTGGCCTTCTATCTTGAGTTGGTATCACAAGCACGTCAACATATCCTTGAAGGCGACTTCACCCCATGGAAGAATAAAATGGTCTCCAAGCTTTCACAAAGACGTTAACCGATGACTCCGCTGAAAAAGATTGACCGCTACATCATCCGAAAGTTCCTAGGAACCTTCCTATACGCCATATCACTGCTCATCGTCGTGATCATCGTATTTGATGTGTCTGAAAAGGTGGATGACTTCCTCGACAGAAACGCCCCCTTCCGGGCCATTATCTTTGACTATTATTTCAACTTTATCCCCTACTTTGTTAATCTTTTTCTCTACCTATTCACCTTTATTTCTGTCATTTTTTTCACCTCAAAAATGGCTTCGGATAGTGAAATTATCGCCATGCTCAGTGCGGGAATTAGCTTCAAAAGATTATTGAGGCCCTATATCATCTCTGCACTTATCCTCACCATACTCTCCCTTGCACTATCGAACCTGGTCATCCCCATCACCAACAGAAAACTGCTAAACTTTGAAAAGAATTATCTTCACACCTTACGAAAGGATCGGGCTCATGAGAGTTACATGCAGGCTGATGATGAAACCTACTACTACATAAGAAGTTTTAACGCCAAAACCAACGAAGGGAAAAACTTCACTTTTGAAAAGATCAATGCGGAGAAAGGGCTTTACTTCCGTCTCCTGGCGGAAAAGATCCGCTATAACCCTGAAGAGAAGCTATGGCGTCTCTCCGGCTACAAAATCAGGCGCATCACTGACCAAAGAGAGTACATCACCCGGGGGAACCAAATGGATACAACACTCCTACTCGTCCCTGAAGACTTTACCGTAATCATTGATGATATGAAGATAATGAACTACACACAGCTACGCGACTTCATCCGCCTTGAGAAGGTAAAAGGGCTACGAAACATGAAAAAATTTGAGGTGGAGCAACACCAACGTATCGCCTTCCCTTTTGCCACCGTAATCCTCACACTGTTGGGTGTTGCACTCTCTAGTCGTAAGGTCCGGGGAGGCATCGGTATGCATTTAGGAATCGGTATTGGCTTGACTTTTGGGTTCATTCTTTTCATGCAGATAAGCACGGTCTTTGCCACCAACGGAAGCCTCTCTCCCTGGCTTGCAGCCTGGGTTCCCAACATCCTCTATCTCTTTATTGCGGCCTATCTCATTTTTAAGGCGCCCAAATAATCGCTTCTCTCCCCCCTCAAAGCACCCTCTCGGCCTGCCACACGAAACAATCCGGGAAAAGATCCTCTGGATGGTCTGGAAGGTGATGAAAAAAACCATAGAGGGCTGCTCCACTACCGCTCATAGAGGCGTAAACGGCACCTTGCCGATAAAGTTTCTCTTTTATCACTCCCAGCTGGGGATATGTTGCAAACAGATGTGGCTCAAAGTCATTTGTAAAAAGTTCCCTCCATTGCGAAGGAGGGGTTTTCACAAGACTCATAAGAGGGACAGCAGCGGCATCCGGCGACACTCCGGCATAGGCTTCCGCGGTAGCAATGTGAATAGCGGGCTTTACCACCATCACTTTTAAGGTGTCAAGCGCAGGAAGCTCCACCGGAGTAAGCACCCCTCCGGTACCAGTGCCCAACATGGGTCTATTGACCAAGAAAAAGGGACAATCACTTCCCAAAGAGGCCGCATGAACCTTGAGAGCCTCTTCATCTTGACCCAACGCAAAGATCCTGTTTATCAACTTCAAGGCAAAAGAAGCATCGGAAGAGCCTCCTCCCAAGCCGGCCCCCAGAGGGATTCTCTTATGAAGATGCATCCGTACACCAGGCGTTCCATAGCTCTTTTGCATCAACCGAGCCGCACGATACACCAGGTTTTCCTCCAACGCCCCCCCCACCGATAAACCGGTCACCGTTAAAGAGATCTCATCCCCAGCAGCAGGGACGATCTCCAGAATATCCTTCAACCCAATGGGAAGAAAAAGGGTCTCAATATTATGGTATCCATCTTCACGACAATGAAGAATCTTCAATCCTAAATTAATCTTTGCGTTGGGAAAAACGATCATTATTCAACCTCATTAACATGTTACAATTCGGCCTCTCAAAGTTACAAAATATCTGCCATTCCCCCCCCATAAAAGAGAGATACCCCTCCGAGTAGAGCACTCACCACGCCCCATATCCCCCCTACTTCGAATAAACGGGCATGCTCCATTCTAAAAAGAAACCCATGCCACCGACCACAAATCAATCATTTTTTCTAATTTTATGCAAAATTTACAATCATGCATATTGCTGTTGCAGGAAATATCGGCTCCGGAAAAACCACACTAACCAAGCTTCTCTCCAAACATTTTGGCTGGGAGCCTCACTTCGAAGACATTGACACCAACCCTTATCTGGAGAGTTTCTATGAAGATATGCAACGTTGGTCCTTTAACCTTCAAGTCTACTTTTTGAATAGTCGTTTCCGTCAGATTATCTCCTTTCGAAAAGGAGAAAAAACGGTTATTCAAGACCGCACCATTTATGAGGATGCCCGCATTTTTGCGCCCAACCTCCACGCCATGAACCTGATGACAACCCGTGACTTCGAAAATTATATGTCGCTATTTGAGCTTATGAACAGTTTTATCCAACCGCCTGATCTACTCATCTACCTTAAAGCGACCGTTCCCACACTGGTCAAACAGATTCAACTTCGTGGAAGGGAATACGAAGAGTCTATCCGAATTGATTACCTCAAAAGCCTCAACGAACGGTATGAGGAGTGGATTTCCCATTACGAGCGGGGCAAACTACTCATTGTCGATGTGGATCAACTCGATTTTGCCAATAATCCGGAGAACCTGGGGTCTATCATTGAACGCATTGACGCAGAACTGCACGGACTCTTTCAGGAAAAGAGCACCATGCAAAGACACACGAGATAGTATCTCTCCATAAAGTCAGCGTTTTGAGAAGAGGCTGTATAGAACGTTCGAATGCGAGGCTTGCGAAGACTGAAATAGGTTAGTTTACTGAGGTAAATGACCCTTTGGAAGAGAAGCATCACCAAGAAGTCGGCCTATAGACGGACGCTAGATAGTTCCAGACAAAAATATCAAGAAAAAATAATCAATCCATGAAAATATTAGGTGTTATTCCCGCAAGATATGGCTCAACCCGTTTTCCGGGAAAACCGTTGGTGAAGATCAATGGGAAAAGTATGATCATGCGTGTTGTGGAGCAAGCTTCACAATGTGAAATGCTGACCAACGTAGTAGTAGCAACCGATGATCAACGCATTTTTGAACACGTCAAGGAACAGGGAGGCACAGTACTTATGACTGCAACCACCCACCAAAGCGGCACAGAGCGATGTGGCGAGGTATTTAGGCTTATGGAAGCCAATGACTCCTTCGATGCCGTCATCAATATTCAAGGCGACGAACCGTTTATTGATCCCCGACAGATCACACAAGTTGCCTCCCTTCTTCAGCGTAGGGAAGAGGTTCAGATTGCCACCTTGATCAAAAAGACAGAGGAGCAGGCAGATTTTCTGAACCCCAACATTATCAAAGTGATCATTGATAATACCGGCAAAGCGCTTTACTTCAGCCGTGCGCCCATTCCCTACCACCGCGACAAGCAACGCCCCATTAAAGGGTTCACCCATGTGGGCATTTATGGATTTCAAAGCGATATACTAAACGCCATTACCGCACTTCCCCCGGCACTCCTTGAGGATACGGAGAAACTGGAGCAATTGCGCTGGCTTTACCATGGCTACTCCATTCACACTGCGCTAACCACCTTTCAATCAAAGAGTATCGACACACCCGAAGATTTATCAAAACTTATACACAATTGCACATAAATTCACCCCATTGTTGTATCTTTGCTTTGGTTGATTGTGCCAATGTTGTAACCTCAAAAAGATGAAAGATTCAATCCTATCCGATGCCATCAGGGAGTTGTTGTACCAGCATGACTGTGTTATCATCCCCGACTTTGGAGGACTTTTGCTACACTACCAACCGGCAACGGTTCATCCAGTTACGCATCTATTCTCTCCTCCGTCGAAAGATCTTGCTTTTAACCGGAATTTATCGGTAAACGACGGACTCCTTGCCAACCATATTGCACGTAAACATCAACAGTCTTACGACGAAGTGGTAAGCGAGCTCAGTTTGTGGGTTCAAGAAACACGAGACGCCTTGAATGCGACCCATCAAGTCTCCATAGAGGGGATCGGTACCTTCCTCCAGGATGAGGAAAACAACTTGCAGTTTATCGCTGAAAAGGGCACCAACTTTTACAAAGAGGCCTATGGCTTACCCGATTTCTCCTCTCCGGCAATCATCCGAAATCACACGATAAAGAAGGAACCGTTAGTTACACCTCTACCTCCGGAGCCCTCTCAATGGCAACGCTTTCGTCGCGTTGCAGCCATCTTTTTCCCTGCAGCCATCCTTACGGGGGCAGTCCTTCTCAGCTTCTTAAATTCTCAATCTGACCAAAAGATCAGTTACAGTGGCATTCTGGTATCATGCAATCGAAGTACCCCTTCCCAGCAAGAGAAGCCCCTTTCGCAACCTGTACCAATGGAAAAAGAAGAGAGCACGGAGCAACCTATAACCCCAGAGGAGGAAAAGGCTCCTGACACCACCCTCTATATAAAAGAGGAGCAGCCTGAAACACCGCCTCCTCCTCAAGAGCCCACCCCAGTTCATACACAAACAACCCCACAACATGGCGATCCCTCCCGGGATTTTAATGCCAAGTTTAAAGCTCCTGATACTCCGGGAAAGCGCTACTACATCATTGTGGGCTCTTACAACACATCCCATCAAGCCGATCAAAGAGTGGAAGCACTACGCATTAACCATCACTTCGACGCTTACGTTATCAACAAGAGTAAAAAGGGTACCTTCCGGGTGAGTATTGAATCCTATCTCCATTTGGAAACGGCACAAACCCGACTAGAAACCATTCGAGAAACCATCAATAAAGAGGCATGGCTCTTACGAAAGTAAGAAAAATGTTTCCGACGACACCGTGAAAAAAAAGAAGCAACATTTTCTTGAGAATAAAACCTTTAGCCATCTTTTTCAACCTACATTTGAAGAGGTACGTGAAGGGTATGCTTTGAAAGGCAAATGGCATACCTACTTTAAGAACAACCACCCCATTGTGCTAGAGTTGGGTTGTGGAAAGGGTGAATACACCGTGGGCCTGGCGCAAAAATACCCCCACAAAAATTTCATTGGACTGGATCAAAAGGGGGCTCGTTTATGGCGTGGAGGCAAAACAGTACAGGAGCTACAGATCCCCAATGCAGCCTTCATCCGTTCATCGGGTGAATTTTTAGAGTACCTCTTTGATCGGGAAGAGCTCTCCGCCATATGGATCACCTTCCCGGAACCCCACCCACAGCAAGCCAAAGCAAAAAAACGTTTCACCTCACCGCAGTTCAATCAACGGTTTAAGAATATTCTCAAGAAGGAGGGAATCATCCACCTCAAAACGGACAATCCCGAATTTTACAACTTTACACTGGAGAGCATAGAAGCATCCGGCCATCTTCTACTGGCAAAATACGATAACCTCTATGCAGAAAACCCCCACGAAGAGGTGCAGGAGATTCAAACCTATTATGAGAAGATCTGGCTACGCGAAGGGCGCACCATCAAATACCTCCGTTACCAGTTGAACCCCCATTTCTTTGAAGGGAGATACCAAATCACCACGGATCTTAATACCCAAAACTATCACAAAAAGCCACAACATAGAGACTAACTTTTACCACCGCGTATACGAAGTGGTATCCCGGATACCCTACGGCAGCGTAACGACTTATGGAGCCATCGCCTCTTTTTTAGGCTCCAGGAGGAGTGCTCGCATGGTAGGATGGGCGTTGAATCGCACCAAAACTTCACTTAGCGATCTTCCTGCACACCGTGTAGTAAACAGAAAAGGGATGCTCACCGGAAAACACCATTTTGGAGGAAGCCACACCATGAAAGAACTTCTAGAAGCAGAGGGCATCCCGATAAAAGAGCACCAGATTATTGATTTTGAGAAGTTTTTATGGGATCCTTCCAAAGGAGAGTAGCAAGAGAAACACCCCCCTCTCAAAAGGGGATTCCCCCCACCTCACCTCCCCCAACAACAGCGCTATACGGCACATAAAATATCCTTCACCCCATAGAAAGAAACCTCCGGATTGTTACCTTTGCAAAAAAGCACCTCTTATGAAAAGCCCGGTCAAAAAAGTTGCAGCCATTCATGACCTATCCGGTTATGGTCGCTCATCTCTCACCGTTGTTATGCCCATTCTATCCTCCATGGGAATTTATGTCTGCCCTCTACCCACGGCCATCCTCTCGACCAACAGCTCCTTTCCCGGCTTCCACTTTGCCGACATGACAGAACAGATCGGGCCAATCGTTAAACACTGGAAGAATTTAGGGCTTCATTTTGATGGAATCTACAGTGGTTTTTTAGGATCCCCCACACAAACGGAAATAGTAAAAGAGGTCATCAATGATTTCTCCACACAAGACTCCTTGATTATTGTAGACCCCGTTCTCGGTGATAATGGGAAGTTGTATGAACCTTTCAAGCGCGATATGATCACGGGCATGAAATCGCTTATTCGTCATGCCAAAATCATCACTCCCAACCTCACAGAGGCCTGTTTTTTACTTGACGAGCCCTACCAAACACACCTCTCCATCCAGGAGATCAAAACATACGCGGTAAGGCTTGCTGCACAAGGCCCCGATACGGTTATTATTACCAGTGCTCCCAATGAAGGCTCTGATAGCGCTGTCATTGCATATGATGCCAACAGCCGACGATTCTGGAAAGTAGGTTGTTCCTATTTACCGGCGGAGTATCCAGGCACAGGCGACACCTTTACCAGCGTAATATGCGGTGCCTTACTTCAGGGAGACTCTCTTCCCATTGCCCTGGATCGAGCTGTACACTTTGTCTCCTATGGTGTTCGGGCAACCTTTGGCTACGAACACGATACCAGAGAGGGCATTCTGCAGGAGAAAATACTCCGCTCGCTGGATACCCCCGTACAAATATCCTCCTATGAACTTATGGATTAGACAAAATATAATACCTTTGTACTCCAATGAACGAAAAGGCCTTCTAGGAGAAGGCACATCTAAAATCTAATACACAATGGATTCTTCACAATCACATTCGGCCAAGGAGACGCAAAAGACTCTCCCCGAAGTAAAAAATATCATTGCCGTTGCCTCAGGCAAAGGAGGTGTAGGAAAATCTACCGTATCTGCTAACCTGGCTATTGCCCTGGCAAAAACCGGGGCATCCGTAGGACTTATTGATGCCGATATTTACGGCCCCTCCATGCCTACCATGTTTGGGTTGAAAGAGGTCAAACCTCAAATCAAAGAGGAAAATGGGAAACAGATCATTATGCCCATAGAGCAACACGGGATCAAACTCCTCTCCATCGGTTTCTTTGTAGAGCCTGACCAAGCCCTTCTATGGAGAGGCCCCATGGCCAGCGGAGCCCTTTCTCAACTATTTACCGATGCCGAGTGGGGTGCCCTTGACTATATGGTCATCGACCTTCCTCCCGGAACAGGGGATATCCATCTCACACTGGTTCAGTCCTTGGCTGTAACCGGAGTCGTCATCGTATCCACCCCACAGGAGATTGCCCTGGCAGATGCCAGAAGAGCCTTCGGAATGTTTAAATCCAATGCGGTGAAAGTCCCCATACTCGGACTTATTGAGAACATGGCTTATTTCACCCCGGAAGAGCTTCCGGAGAACAAATACTATATCTTCGGTAAAGAGGGAGGAAAAGAGCTTGCAGAGAAATCTCATGTGGCACTCCTCGGCCAAATCCCCTTGGTACAGAAGATCTGTGAATCAGGAGATCAAGGCAAACCTCTTGGCATGGACGACACACATCCTGTTGCCAAAGCATTTGATGAAATCACCGAAAATTTACTCATCCAACTCAACATCAGGAACTCCTTCATGCGTCCTACGCAAAAAGTAAATATCGACCCCAACGCAGAAGGTTGTAGCCACGTATAATCTTTAACCAACAAAACATGGATAGAAAAGAACTTGAATCAAAAGTAATTAAAGTACTGGATCAGATACGCCCTTACCTGCTGCAAGATGGTGGGGATCTAGCATTTGTGGAGCTCACCGACGACAATGTGGTGAAGGTAAAACTTAAAGGAGCTTGCGGATCGTGCCCTTACAGCAGAATGACCCTAAAAGACGGTATCGAAAGAGCCGTCGTACAATCCCTCCCGGAGATCAAATCCGTAGAAGAGGCCTAAGATAGAGAAAGGGAACGCCACACCAAGGTCCGTTCCCTTTTTTTCATCTGTTTATACTTTGTAGCCTTTGGCTTGGGTTAATGGCAACATTCATAAAAAATGTCCTCCATCTTCCAACTTCGATCTTCCAACTTCCGTTCCCATAACCATTCCGTTGTGTGTCTAAAAATTAGTCATGGATGTTTCATCGCTATCTTATTTCAGGATGTTTTGCCACCAATGGCATTCTCCACTCTGACCCAAAAGCCATCTCCGTTACGCGAAGAATAGGAGGGGCTTGGGCGCGTTTGTATTCATTCATTGCCACCAATCTTAAGACTCGCCGTACCATCTCCTCCTCAAAACCCAACGCTACTATCTCCTCAAGGCCTTTTCGCTTTTCCAGATAATACAACAACACCTCATCTAAGACGTCATAATCGGGTAAAGAGTCGGAATCTTTTTGCCCCGGCCTTAACTCAGCGGAAGGAGGTTTAGTGATGGTATTCCAAGGGATCACCTCCTCATAACGATTCATGTAACGTGCCAAAGCAAATACCTGAGTTTTGTACACATCTCCCAAAACCGACAGCCCTCCACACATATCACCATATAGGGTTCCATACCCTACAGCAGCCTCACTCTTATTACTGGTATTCAACAACATATAACCAAACTTATTGGAGAGTGCCATAAGGACTACCCCCCGCAAGCGAGCCTGAATATTTTCCTCAGTCACATCAAAAGGCTTACCTTCAAAATAGGGCGACAACTGCTGAAGAAAGGTCTCATAAAGGGCATTCACCGGAATTAGATGATAGGGACTTCCTAGATTTTCAGCCAAAGCACGGGCATCTTGTACCGAATGATCCGAACTAAATGGAGAGGGAAGCAAAACACCAAGCACATTTTCTGCACCAAGCGCTTTCGCCGCGAGCACCATGGTAACAGCCGAATCAATTCCCCCGGAAAGGCCCAATACAGCTTTCTTGAAACCCGTTTTTTTCATATAATCCCGGATTCCCATAACTAGCGCATCATGGATAAGGGCAGGCTCTGCCCCTTCTCGTTGTGAAGGAGAATCTTCACCCTCATTTCGAGCAAAAACAGCCCCTTCCCGAAGATCAAAAACAGCAACCTCCTCCTCAAAAGAAGCCAAGCATTGGATCTCTCCCTCCTTTCCCAGAAGCATAGAAGCGCCAGGGTAAAGCAGCTCGGCAACGCCGCCCACGTGGTTCACCTGCACCAATGGCACCTTCAAAAGGGATACTAGCTTCGTAAGCAAGGAGCCTTGTCGCTGCCATTGAGCGACACTAAAAGGGAGAGAAACCATGTTCACCAAAAGATCCAGCGATGCCACATCCGGCATATGGTGGGGGTCATGTTCCCACACACCAACCTGCTCCTCACGCAACAGGGCGTCACCACAGACAACCCCAACGCGCTTCCCCTCAATCTCAACCACAGGGAAAGGAGCTTCGGGGGGAGCCCCCAACGACCCTCCGGTTGCAGCACCAATCCAGCAGGAATCTTTCAGGTAAGCCGCCACCTTCCCTTCACGGAGAACAGCTACTACACGAGAGAGACCCTCACGCTCCTCCAGGGGAACCCCCACAAGAGCGGTAATTCCCACACAATGCGACGCAATCTGCGCTAAAGAGTGCGCAGCCTGCGCAAAGAAACGCTTATAACGGGCCAAATCCCGGAAAGCCACTCCGGAAAGAACATCCTCAGGAAAGAGAACCAATGCCGCTCCTGCAGAGCGAGCTTTCTGGATTGCCTTACAAATTAATTCACAGTTATACGCATAATCCCCAACACGGGAATTTAACTGAGCTATTGCAACACGCATGCTAACACAATCCTATTAAAAGATAACTCCAATGCAGAATTGGAAAGTAAAAGGAGTCGCTTTCTCCTTTATATCCGGATTATACACAGTATTCACTCGTCCCAGGACATCGGTAAAACCTTTCCGAAACAAAAGACTCCCGGTAATGGCTGTGGACTTATCAATATAGAACTCTGTCCCCCCCCCAAACAGCAAGCCTATCTGAAAAAAGTTAATATCCTCCTTAATGTTCAGATCCTCCACAACGGGGCCATAGTTATCTTTTCCCTTTGCCGAAACATTAATAGCAGGACCAACACCAATTTGTCCAAAATACTTCATTGCCCCAAACTGATTGGTCTTCATCTTCAGGGACAAGGGAACTTCCACATACTTCAGGTTATATTTCCGCAAAACAGGCACAGGCGCCGTAATATTATCCACCTCTTTCACGTCAATATAGCGCAATTTACCATTATTGGACAGATAATTAACCCCTGTGGAGAGGAAATAATTTTCCGTCAATGCAAAATCACACACAAAACTCCAGGAGAGGCCGAAACCGGCACCTTCAGACTCATATCCGGTAGATTCATCAGGAGTCAACCAACCCAAACCGGGAGCAATTTGCAAACCCAATTTAAAAGGTTTTTGCTGTGCATTAGAAAAAAGAGGAAGCATCATAAAAGCAGTTATCACTGCCCACAAGAAATTGCGTTTCATAGTACTAACGAATTAAAATACAACATACATTACATTCCTAACATTCCCTTAAACCAAGGATGTATGTGGACAAAAATACAAAAAACCTCCATTGATATCCTCCGGAAAGCACCAAATATTGCGAAATTGGTTTACAAAAGATACCTTTGCAACAAAAGGAGGGCTCTATGCAAAGAAAAATTGTCATCATACTGTTTCTCTGCGTCTTTTGTGGTGCAGCCAATACGTTTGGTCAAAAGACATTTAACCTGGGCGTAAGGGGAGGTTACACCTCCACCAAGTTAGCGATCTCCACCGATCACATCAAAGAGGGGCTAAGACATAACTTTCATTTGGGGCTTTTTGCACGCCTCAATGGCAATAGACTTTTTCTCCAACCGGAAATCTGCCTCAACAACAAGGGAGGGATTCTCGTTGAGACACCTGGCGGAGGTACCACAAGCATTACCAACCGCCTCGATTTTGTAACCATGGACATTCCCCTCTTTTTGGGAATATACCTGATCAATCAAGACAATGTAAGGTTGAGCATTTTAGCGGGTCCCATGGCAAGTATGATTCTCGACAGCAACTTCAAAGTTTCGGAAACCTTTGATTTTATTGCTAATCAGTCCTTCGACCAAGCTTTATGGTCGGCACAGGCGGGAGTAATCCTCGATCTTTTTTCCTTCACGCTAGGCGTAAGGACGGAGATCGGATTATCAGATCTATCGCATAACGACCACTTTGATCTTTTCCAACGAACCCTTAACATCAGCTTTGGTATTAAGATCTTATAACCTTATGAAATCGCTCATCCATCTCTCCATCTTCTTTATCGTGTTGAGTATGCTTGCATGCCATAGTAAGCACAATACGTCTGTCGAACCCCTCTCAATCATTCGCTATGAAGAGGATCTCTTTCAGATTGATACGGGAAAGATCTCGGGGGAACTAAAAAGACTTCAATCTCGGTATCCTCTCTTTTTGAGTAACGATCTTAACAAACGGGAGAACCTACAGCAAATCTCGGACTACCTCAACGATCCCATGATCCAGGAATTGTACAACGAGACCCATCAAAAGTACTCCTCCCTTACCTTGCTGGAGCAGCAGCTAGGAACGATAATGGCAAATTATAAAAAGGCGGTGCCTCTCGCCCCAAAGATCACGGTCTACACCTATGTCAGCGGACTGGACTTTGAACATCCCATCATCTATTTTGATACGACCATACTTATTGCCCTGGACATGTACCTCAACCCCAACTGTGACTATTATGACCGGTTAGGGATTCCCCGATACATCAGTCGACGGTTTGAAGAGGGGCATATTGCCCGGGATGTGGCAGAGGTCATCATTCAAAGCGGTGTTTCTCCTCCCTCCGACAATGTCCTCCTGGCCCATATGATAGCGGAGGGAAAAACAGTTTGGGGAATCACTCAGCTGCTGCCTGACTTACCCGATCATCTTGCCCTAAACTACACCAAAGCGCAATTTCGATGGTGTGAAGAACATGAGCGTGAGCTATGGACATTCCTGCTAAAAAACGATTACCTCTTCTCCTCCAATGCCGCTGTCAAAAAGGACTTTTTGCAAGAGGGGCCCTCTACCAAAGAGTTTGGAAACGAAGCCCCGGCCATGCTCGGGAAATACCTGGGATGGAAAATCGTTCAATCCTTTCACAAAAAGCATCCCAAAGAGTCAATGCTAACAATCCTGGGGCACGAGAGAGAGAACGAAATACTGCAACAAGCAGGATACAAACCTTAGTCCTCTTCCGAAGGTCACATTTTCAGCTTTTAGGTATTAACAAACAGAAAAGGTTTGTCTGTTATGTTAGTAAAGACTTTTGGCAGTGCGATCACGGGAGTCTCAGCACGCTGTATCACCGTAGAGACTAGTGTGGAGAGTGGCGTAAACATCTTCATGGTAGGGCTACCTGACAGTGCTGTAAAGGAGAGCCATCATCGTATTGAGACCGCCCTAAAGAGCATTGGGTACCGTATTCCCGGCAAGAAGATTGTCATCAATATGGCACCGGCAGACATCCGCAAGGAGGGTTCCGCCTACGACCTCACCATTGCCGTTGGCATTTTAGGTGCTTCGGGGCAGATGCGTCACGAGCATATCCACGAATACATTATCATGGGAGAGCTAAGCTTAGATGGCTCCATCCACCCCATAAAGGGGATGCTTCCCATTGCAATACAAGCCCAGAAGGAGGGTTTCAAGGGACTTATTATTCCAAAGCAGAATGCCAAGGAGGGAGCCATTGTCAATGACCTTGAGGTTTATGGGGTAACAAATATCAAAGAGGTCATTCATTTCTTTGATGGCCAGAAGGCATTGACACGAACCCGCGTCAATACCCGTGAAACCTTCTTTTCACGGCTCAACGACTACGACTACGATTTTTCCGATGTCAAGGGACAAGAGAACATCAAAAGGGCCTTGGAGATTGCGGCGGCAGGAGGACACAACTGCATTCTCATTGGCCCTCCCGGGTCGGGAAAAACCATGCTTGCCAAACGCCTCCCCTCCATTCTCCCTCCCCTCACCCTTCATGAAGCGCTAGAGACCACAAAGATCCACAGCGTTGCCGGAAAACTAGGAAACGACAGCTCTCTCATCTCGGTACGCCCCTTCCGCTCACCCCACCACACCATCTCTGACGCGGGATTGGTGGGTGGCGGAACCTTTCCTCAACCCGGAGAAATCTCCTTGGCACACCATGGGGTCCTCTTTCTGGACGAACTCCCGGAGTTTAAGCGTACCGCCTTGGAGGTCATGCGACAACCCATGGAAGATCGAATCGTCACCATCTCTCGTGCTAGACAAACCCTCAACTTTCCGGCATCCTTCATGCTTATCGCCGCCATGAATCCCTGTCCCTGTGGCTACTACAACCACCCTGAACAGGAATGCAGTTGTGCCCCCGGAATCGTTCAAAAGTACCTCAACAAAATTAGTGGTCCCTTAATGGATCGCATTGACCTCCATGTGGAAGTGGTACCCGTCCCCTTCCGAAAACTTGCCGACGCCAGCAGTGGCGAAGCGAGCCGAACCATTCGACAACGGGTAATCAGAGCAAGAGAGATACAGCAGGTTCGTTTTGAAAAAGAGAAAAAGACGCACTGCAACGCCCAAATGTCTACCAAACAGCTACAACAATACTGCCGCCCCGATGCCGCCTCCAGCGAACTCTTAAAAAATGCCATGGAACGACTCAACCTCTCTGCCCGCGCTTATGACCGCATCCTCAAGGTAAGTCGTACCATTGCTGACCTGGATCACATGGAGTCCATCACCCAACAACACGTGGCCGAAGCCATTCATTTTCGGAGCTTAGATAGGGAATCATGGGGAACATAGTGCCTCGCTGCAAGAGAACGCTTTTCCCGCAAACAGAAGATAGCCTCGACACAACAAAAATGCTATCTTTGCGTATTCTTTGTACGTAATTCGTTTTACCTCCGTTTATGGCACGAAAAGAAATTATCCGACTCACACATATTAGCAGACACTTCCAAGTGGGGGAGATCACAGTCAAGGCATTGAACGACCTCTCTCTCTCCATCAAAGAGAACGAGTTTGTGGCCTTAATGGGCCCTTCGGGATCGGGGAAAAGCACCCTAATGAACCTGTTGGGCTGCCTCGACACCCCCACAGAAGGTCACTATCACCTTAATGGGATTGATGTAAGCACCATGAATGATGATAAGTTGGCTAAGATTCGCAACGAGGAGATCGGTTTTATTTTCCAAACGTTCAATCTTCTGCCACGGGCTACCACATTGGAGAATGTGATGTTGCCCCAGGTTTACGCAGGCTTTAACAAACACGACCGAATACAAAATGCCCAGAGAGTTCTCCGGAGAGTTAACCTGGAAAACCGCATGGAACATCGCCCCAACGAGCTCTCCGGGGGGCAACGCCAGCGGGTAGCCATTGCCCGAGCGCTGATCAACAACCCATCGCTTATCCTTGCGGACGAGCCTACGGGGAACCTTGACACCAAAACATCCCTGGAGATCATGACACTGTTGGAAGAGATCCATCAAATGGGCAACACCATTGTTATCGTCACCCACGAAGAGGAGATTGCCCTCCACGCCCAACGCATCATTCGTATGCGTGACGGCATGATTGAATCCGATAGCATAAACGATACCCCACGAACAATCCATTCAGAGAAAGAACTCATTGCCAAAAATCCATAACGATGCCAAAACAGGAGCATAAGATCTACACAAAAGGAGGCGATAAAGGGAAAACCTCTCTCCTGGGGGGTACCAGAGTATCCAAGTCACATATCCGGGTGGAGACCTACGGCACCATTGATGAATTGGTAGCCCTTTTAGGCATGGTACGGGATCACGACTTAACCCCCTCCCTAGAAAAAGAGCTGTTAAAGATCCAGGAGCGCCTCTTCACGGCAGAGGCTTGGGTTGCAGCGGAAGATCCCTCTCTAACGGAAAACCTCCCCCCCCTCTACGAGGAGGATATCCACGACCTGGAACGAGCCATTGACAAAATGAACGAAGGACTCCCCCCCCTGACTCTCTTCATTCTTCCGGGGGGACACCCGGCCGTCTCTTCGTTGCAATTTGCCTGCACCGTATGCCGCAGAGCAGAACGCACACTCATCAAAATGATGGAGACGGAAAAGGTCAATCCCATCATCGCAAAATACCTTAACAGGCTTTCGGACTACCTTTTCGTAGCGGGAAGAGTGATGGCTCAATGGCACAAAATAGAACCAACTCCCTGGATACCAGACAAAAAATAATTTTTACCTATCCCCTCTCTCCTCCCTTAAAAAAACTGTTGACTTCTTTTGAAAAAAAATTACTTTTGCAAAAAAAATGGGCAGGATTAAAACGACTATTCATAAATCTATTTTTGTATGTACTGGACTCTTGAATTAGCCTCCAAACTGGAAGATGCTCCCTGGCCTTGCACCAAAGAGGAGTTGATTGACTACAGCATCCGATCCGGAGCACCACAGGAAGTGATAGAAAACCTTCAAGAGATTGAGGATGAGGGTGATGTGTACGACAGTATCGAAGATATCTGGCCGGACTACCCGACCAAGGAGGACTTCTTCTTTCACGAAGATGAGTATTAAAACCTCCCGCAAAAAAGTGCTACGAAATAATTCATAGCACTTTTTTTTACCTTTGTGCCTTAAGGGGTAGGTGTCATTACGGCAGAACCCCTCCGGAGGAACGATTTTTGTCATCCGGATTATTATTTTTCACTAGCGACAAGAAATCATGGCGAATTTTCTAAAAAATCTTTTCGGAACAAAATCACAACGCGATATAAAATCAATTCTTCCCTACACCAAAAACGTGGCCAAGCTATACCCTTCCATTCAAAAGCTTTCCCACGATGAGTTGCGGGGAAAGACCCTGGAATTCAAAAAAAGAATTGCAGAGGCCACCCAGGAGATTGATCAACGTATAGCCTCCCTTAAATCACAAGTAGCAGAAGAGCATGAGATGATGCCGGATAAAAAAGAGGAGATCTATAACCAAATTGACAACCTGGATAAGGAGCGGTATAACAAAGTACAAAAAGTACTTGATGAGATTCTCCCTGAAGCCTTCGCCGTGATAAAATCCACCGCCGAACGTTTTACCCAGAACGAAGAGATTGAAGTAACCGCCACACCATATGATCGCGACCTCTCTGCCGAATCAGAACACATTGAAATCCGAGATGACAAAGCCATCTACCACAACCGTTGGATGGCGGGGGGAAACCTCACGGAGTGGAACATGATCCACTATGACGTACAGCTTATTGGCGGTGTCGTACTTCACCAGGGAAAGATCGCTGAGATGGCTACAGGAGAAGGAAAGACCCTGGTGGCCACACTCCCGGTCTATCTCAACGCCCTCTCAGGAGACGGGGTCCATGTGGTTACAGTAAACGACTACCTGGCAAAGCGTGACTCCGAATGGATGGGAGTCCTCTACCAATTTCATGGACTTAGCGTCGACTGCATCGACAAACATAAACCCAACTCTGAGGCACGAAGAAAAGCCTACAACTGCGACATCACCTTTGGAACGAACAACGAGTTTGGTTTTGACTACTTACGTGACAATATGACCGGTGACCCCAACGAGTTGGTACAACGCAAACACAACTTTGCCATTGTGGATGAGGTGGACTCGGTACTGGTGGATGATGCCAGAACTCCGTTGATCATCTCCGGACCCACACCTAAGGGAGAAGATCAAGAGTTTGATGAATATAAACCCCTGGTGGAAAAGCTCTACAATAACCAACGGACCCTCGTCACCAAGATATTGGCAGAAGCCAAACACATTTTACATAACAACCCCTCCCCCGAAGAGGAGAAAAAGGGGGCAGAGCTTCTTTTCCGGGCTTATCGTGGTCTCCCAAAAAACAAGGCCCTCATCAAATTCTTATCAGAACCGGGGATGAAAGCACTCATGCAAAAAACAGAGAACTTCTACCTCGGAGAACAAGGAAAACACATGCACATTATCGACGACGAACTCTTCTTCGTCATCGATGAGAAAGTCAACTCTATTGACCCCACAGAGAAGGGAATTGAGTTGATGAATAGAATGGTGAATGACGAGGCTTTCTACTACATTCCTGATGTGGGCGCAGAGATTGCCAACCTGGAAAAAGAGGATCTTCCGGCGGAGGAGATGACACAAAAGAAAAACGAACTACTCAACGAGTTCTCCCTAAAATCCGAACGAGTACATACGGTAAACCAGCTCCTCAAGGCATACGCCCTCTTTGAGCGGGATGTAGAGTACGTGATTATGGACAACAAGGTGAAAATCGTTGATGAACAGACCGGACGTATCATGGAGGGGCGCCGCTACTCGGACGGCTTACACCAAGCGATTGAGGCCAAGGAGAACGTAAAGGTGGAAGCCGCCACTCAAACCTATGCCACCATCACCCTGCAGAACTACTTCCGGATGTACAGCAAGCTCTCCGGTATGACGGGTACCGCGGAGACAGAAGCCGGTGAGTTCTGGGATATTTACGAACTTGATGTGGTGGTTATCCCCACCAACAAACCCATTGCCAGGGATGACAGGGAAGATCTCGTGTACAAAACAAAGCGGGAGAAATTCAACGCGGTGGGTAATGAAATAGAGAAGTTGGTGGCTGAAAAACGCCCCGTTCTAGTGGGTACCACCTCTGTAGAGACCTCAGAGCTTCTCAGCCGGATGCTCAAAAGAAAACGAATCGACCACAATGTCCTTAACGCCAAGCTTCACGCTCGTGAAGCCGACATCGTAAGGGATGCGGGGCAACCGGGAGTGGTCACCATCGCCACCAACATGGCCGGACGGGGAACCGACATCAAGCTCGGTGAAGGCGTCAAAGAGGCCGGAGGATTGGCCATTATCGGTACCGAGCGTCACGACTCCCGGCGTGTGGATCGACAGCTTCGAGGACGTGCCGGCCGTCAAGGAGACCCTGGAAGTTCGCAATTCTACGTCTCCCTGGAAGATGATCTCATGCGAATGTTCGGCTCCGAACGAATCGCCAAAGTGATGGATCGCTTGGGTCTGCAGGAGGGAGAAGAGATTCAACACTCCATGATTACAAGCTCTATCGAAAGAGCCCAAAAGAAAGTGGAAGAGAACAACTTTGGCGTGCGAAAAAGATTGTTGGAGTACGATGATGTGATGAATAGCCAACGGGATGTGATCTACAAAAAACGGAGACATGCCCTCTTTGGAGAACGCCTTAGCGTAGACCTGGCCAATATGATTTACGATACCATTGAGGCGACTATCGTGGAGTATCAAGACAGTAGAGATCCTGAAGGCTTCCGAATGGAAATGCTGGCAGCCCTTAATGCCGATATCCGGGTAGAGGACAAAGAGTTTCTGGGGAAAGACAGTGCCAAATTTGCTGACACAATTTTTGAGAACCTCTATAAAACCTACACAGAAAAACAGGCTAGAATCGCCGAAAGAGCCTATCCCATCATCAAAAATGTGGTAGAGAATCATCCCCACTATGAAAACATTGCCATTCCCATCACCGATGGGCGTCGCACCCGAAATGTGGTAGCTAACCTTCAACGATCGTACGAGAACCCCCAGAAAGAGATTCCCCTTGCCATTGAAAAAAGCATCATTCTAAGCTATATTGACGAGGCGTGGAAAGATCATCTTCGGGAACTTGACGACCTGAAACAGTCGGTGCAAAATGCCAGTTATGAACAGAAAGATCCATTGCTGATCTACAAATTTGAATCCTTCAACCTTTTCAAGGCCATGGTTCAAAAGATCAATAAAAGTGCCGTATCCTTCCTCATAAAAGGCAACCTCCCCATGGCAGATCCCACCGTAAGAGAAGCACAGCAACCCAAATCGCTGAGCAAACAACAGTTGAAAGCCGAGCGTAATGATCTACTATCCAAGGCACATAGCAACACCCAACAAAAAGAGAAAACACAACCCATAAAGGTAGGGAAAAAGGTTGGGCGTAACGATCCTTGCCCCTGTGGAAGTGGGAAAAAATACAAAGCCTGTCATGGGCGTCCTGAAGCAGAACCCCTAAACTAACCATCATGAAATACAACCGAATACTACTTAAACTCAGTGGAGAGTCGCTCATGGGCGAGCAAGGATTTGGGATCGACCCCAAACATCTGGAGCGTTATGCCCGTGAAATTGCCACCAACGTCAAAAAAGGGATCCAACTTGCCATTGTTATTGGAGGGGGAAACATTTTTCGAGGGCTCTCTGGTACGGGGCAAGGCTACAACCGTGTACAGGGCGACTACATGGGAATGCTTGCCACCACCATCAACAGTCTGGCGTTACAAGATGCACTCACCCAACAAGGGATCGCTGTAAGACTTCTCTCCGGCCTACCCATTGAACGAATTGCTGAGGCTATGTCGGGAAAAAAAGCACAGGAATACCTGGAAAAGGGGGAAACACTCATCATTGCCGGAGGAACCGGAAATCCCTTTTTCACCACCGATACTACTTCTGCACTGCGCGCCTTGGAAATCAATGCAGATGTCATGCTCAAAGGCACGCGCGTAGATGGCATTTACGATAGCGACCCGGAAAAAAATCCAACCGCAACGCACTTCGAAACCATCAGCTATGAAGAGATCATTCGCCGGGAACTAAAGGTAATGGATCTCACCGCCTTTACCATGTGTAAAGAGAATAACCTCCCCATCATCGTTTTCAACATGGATACACCGGGAAATCTCAGTAAAGTGTTAGCCGGTGAAAAATGCGGAACCTATGTAGACAAGTAGATTTTTCTTACTTTTGTAGGGTATTAAAAAATCATTACTATGACCGAAGATGCCAAAATGGTACTGGATGAGGCCAAAGAAGGGATGCAGAATGCCCTCACATTTCTGGAAAAAGAGTACCAAAAACTACGCGCGGGAAAAGCTACTCCCGACATGCTTGATGGTGTAAAGATAGACTACTACGGTACCCTCTCCCCCATAAATCAGGTTGCAAACGTAACCACCCCTGATCCCAAGCAGATTATCGTTCAACCATGGGACAAGAATATGCTCCCTGTCTTGGAAAAAGCGATCATGGCTGCCAATCTAGGCTTCAACCCGGTGAACAATGGTGAAGTCCTCCGAATCATTGTGCCCCCGCTCACAGAAGAGCGACGTAAGGAGATTGTGAAAAAGGCGAAACAAGAGGCTGAACAAGCGAAGGTGAGTATCCGTTCTGTCCGCAAAAGTGCCATGGATATGACAAAAGAGCTCAAAAATGAGGGACTGCCCGAAGACGATGCAAAAAAATTGGAAGAGAAGATCCAAGAACATACCAATGATTTTTCCAAAAAAGTGGAAACAACCCTTGAGGCCAAGGAGAAAGATATCATGACCGTATAATCTTCCTCTTATCCAAAAAACGACGTTCAACCCGAAGAGGCCAGCTACTCTAACAACGAACACTCCCAAGGAGTCCATTTATCTATTATGCTTGTAGTGGGGTGTACTTTTATCCCTGTTATTACTGAATATTAATTCCGACATAAACGCCTTTCATTCTTATAAACGATGAAAAAAGAGCTTCTACTCACTCTCTCCATATTAGTTCTTGCTTTGTGTTTCTCTGCCTGTAACGAAGAGCCTCCTCAGGAGGAGGTGCCAACCCTTGCACTCTCTACATTCCAGGCCCCCGCCCCATTTGACTGCAACACAGAAACCCTTTTCTACCACGATATTGCGTACGGTGACTTTGAACGCAACCGATTTGACCTCTTCGCCCCGGTAACAGATCATAAAACCCCCTTGGTAATCTACATCCATGGTGGAGGATTCGCCAAAGGCGATAAGGAAGAACTCTATGACGAGCCCCTGTTCCAAACACTAATAAACCAAATACTTGACAAAAAAATTGCGGTGGCAACCTTCAATTACCGCTTCATTGAAGCAGGTGATGGACAAGGAGTCCTCAAGTCCCTCAACGACTGCAAGAGAGGGCTGCAATTCACGAAGTATTTTGCGGAAGAGATGCACATCGATAAGGAGCGGATTATCCTGATGGGAGCCTCTGCCGGAGCCGGGACGGGACTTTGGTTAGGCTTAAGTGACAACATGGCTCTCTCAGAAGATAACGACCCTATTCTAAGGGAGTCCACACGCGTACTAGGCATCGTGGGCATCGAGACCCAGGCCAGCTACGATATTCTCAGCTGGCCCCAAAGCGTTTTCGGTGTATATGAAGAGCAGGGCATGTCTTTGGATACCTTGCTACAAACAACCGGCGAGGAAACGCTTCTGGTGTTCTATGGAGTCTCCAACATAGAGGAACTGTATACGGAAGAACTGCAAGCAACAAGAGCACGCCTGGACATGCTCTCCCTGCTATCGGAAGATGATCCTGAAATCTACCTTGCCAGCATCGTGACCCCCAACACCTTTCCCTCCAACAAAGACGAAATACTACACCACCCTCTCCATGCAAAAGCCATCCTGGACAAAGCCACGACAAACCATGTGGCTTGCAAAGCATTTATCCCCCTAATGGGCATCAATAATACCGACAATGAAACGCCCGTAGACTTTATCATCCGAATCGCCGAAAGATAAAACCGCCCTCTCTCCTTTTTTTCGTACCTTAGTCAACCCTTACCCACGAAGCCATCCAATGTGGCGCAGGGCACGGTTAATCTTCAAGATAATGGATACACAAACACTCCTGCTGATCTTTCTGATCCTCCTTCTAATCATAAATATAGTAATCACCTTACGTAAGGTCAAACCGGATATAAACCAGGAAAAGGTGCGGGACTCTCTCATAAAATTCGATGCCTCTCTGGAAAAAATGGAGCGATCCATAAATGCAGCATTTGCTCAACATCGAAGCGAAGCCAACCATACGGCAAAGGATCAACGGGAAGAGCTGCTCCAATCGCTACATAGTTTCAAAGAGGGATTTGACAAAAACACGCACAACCTTAACCAGCTGATAGCGGAGAAATTTAACACCTTTAGCAAACAGCAGACTCACATAAACAGAGATACGGAACAACGCATTAAAGAGATCAAAGAGACGGTAGAAAAACAACTCAAAGAGATACGCAAGGACAACACCTACCAACTAAAAGAGATGCGAAAAACCGTTGATGAGAAACTACAAAAAACCTTACAGGAACGACTCACACAATCTTTCGAAACCGTAGGAAAACAGTTACAATCGGTACAGGAGGGGCTGGGAGAAATGAAGCATTTAGCCCAGGATGTGGGAGGCCTTAAAAAGGTGTTGAGCAACGTTAAGATGCGAGGAAGCATTGGGGAGGTCCAACTCTCCATGCTCCTGGAACAGATCCTGGCTCCCGACCAATACCAAGCCAATGTCCAAACAAAACCGGGAAGTCAAACAACGGTTGAATTTGCCATCAAACTTCCCGGAAGAGGCGAAGAAAAAGCAACCGTTTGGCTTCCCATCGACGCCAAATTCCCCAAAGACATCTACGAAAAGCTCCAGGATGCCTATGAAGAGGGCGATTCAAATCTAGTACAAAAGGCTCGTAAAGAGCTTGACAACACTCTCCGGAAAATGGCAAAAGAGATTCACGATAAATACCTAAATCCCCCCAACACCACCGACTTTGGGATCATGTTTCTTCCCTTTGAAGGCATCTATGCAGAGGTGGTAAAAAAAGCAACATTGCTGGAATCCCTACAGCGGGATTATAAAATTATCGTCACAGGGCCAACCACATTGGCCGCTATTCTCAACAGCCTCCAAATAGGATTTAAAACACTAGCTATTCAACAAAGGAGTAGTGAAGTGTGGAACATCCTTGGCGCAGTAAAGCATGAATTCGAGAAATTTGGGGGCATGATGCAAAAAGCCCAAAAGAATATTCGGACGGGACTCAACCAGCTGGATGATGTGATGGGCGTAAGAACGCGAGCCATTCAACGCAAACTAAATACAGTTACCTCATTGGAGGAACAACAGGCCGAAGAGATCCTACAACTGGATCATCCTCATGAGGTCACAGACGAAGCATAAAAAAACCACCGCATGAAAACGATGAAGATATACCTCCTTTTGCTCTCTATGATAGGGCTCTATGCTTGCCATAAAGAAGATCATACAGCCCCTCCCGACTATCCGGAAGAGATGCGTCAGTTGGTCATCAATATCAGCCACTATGCAAAAAAAAGGATTCCTCACTTTATCGTGATCCCTCAAAATGGAGTACGCTTGGTAAGTACAGAATTAGAGCCTCACGGAACACCACATATAGACTATCTATCAGCCATTGATGGCAATGGACAGGAAGACCTTTGGTATGGTTTTCACCACGACGATGAAGAGACTCCTGCCCATGAAACCTCCTATCTCCAAAGTTTTTTAACCATCCTCACAGAAGGAGAGAAAACCATCCTGGTAACCGACTACTGCTCCACACCGTCAAAGATCGAAAGGGCTTATGCACTCAACGAAGAGGCGGGATATCTCTCTTTTGTAGCCACCCAAAGAGCCCTAAACAACATCCCTCATCTCCCCTCCCCCATTCATAGGGAGAACAATATGGAGGTTTCTACTCTCTCTCAGGCTCAAAACTTCCTATACCTGATCAACCCGGCCTCTTTCTCTTCCAAAGAAGCGTTTATCCACGCCATTACGTCCACCAATTACGACCTACTCATCATGGATCTCTTCCTGGGAGAAGAAGCATTTACGGCTCAAGAGATCGCACAATTAAGAGCCAAAGCTAACGGAGGGAAACGACTGGTTCTATGCTACCTATCCATCGGTGAAGCGGAAGAATATCGGTATTACTGGAAGGCAAACTGGCTCACTTCCCCGCCCGCGTGGCTAGGAGAAGAGAACCCCAACTGGCCAGGAAACTACCTTGTCAGGTACTGGGACCCGAAGTGGCAAAAGATCCTATACGGCAGCGATCAAGCCTACTTAGACAAGATCATAAAGGCTCACTTCGACGGAGTCTATTTGGACCTTATTGATGCCTTTGAATATTACGAGGCGGCTACTCAACCCTGATTTTTTCCACCCATTGCTGCCCCTCACTATTGAAATAGACCACAAGGTGGATTCCCTGGGTTAAATGAGAAGCATCCACCGGCATACTCCCGGAAGCACGAGGACACTGAAGCTGAACGCGCCCCATCATATCCACAACAAAAAGTTGCCCCTTCTCTTTACAATCCCCTCTCAGAGAGATCATTTTAAGACCACTGTCGTAAACAAGGGTCACCCCCTTTTTATCCTTTCCCTCAATACCTCCGGTTCCTCCATCATTAAAAACTTCTATAATAAAGTTCGCAAATTCCTCTCCGGCCACCAGATTTGCTGCGGTATTGGGATGAGAATCGTCACCGTTATGACTCTGTTCATACTCGTACTTCAGGCAGTTTACCTCGCCTTGCGAAGGATTCAGGTCACTCTCCGCCACGATATTAAAGAAGTCGAAGATATAGATATTGGGATGGGGTTGACCATCTTCAAATAGCCACTCATCTTTCACCCAATTCACAAACTGACGAGCTCTTAAGGCTTCCTCCGGATAGGTGGCAAGGCGATGCAGAGGAGCAAGCGTCCATACGATAAACTTTTTATGGGGAAAAGCATCCATCTTTTCCCGCAGTGCACGATACTGCAACTTATAGTTAGCCAAACACTTATAGGGAGAAGAAATGTCAGGAACCTCCGGATCAACACCAATACCGGCACCCGGGTAACAATGTTTGTAAATGATAATCCCATATCTTTCAAGCATGGTATCCAAGCACTCAATATAGGGTTCTCCTGAATCACATGCACCATTTACCCAAAGATTCCAATAATCGTACGGATAGTTATCCCATTCATAAGGATAATCGGGGTAGTAGACATGCTCAACCTGAAAAGAGGTTCCGTGGGTAGTATTATACGCATCGATAATCGCTTCAACGCCTCCCTCTTGGAAAACGGCATGTCCCACAGAGTGGCTCAGAAAACGAGCCGGTTGTTGTTGCTGCGACCTTCCGGGAAAAGAGAGCAAAAGAAAAAAAAGCAATAACCACGAAAGGGCAGAGAATTTAACGAATCTATTCATAACACTCTATTTTTGAAAAATTATTAACTCCTTTAGGGCTCCTTTTTACCCTCATCCACTTGCATCCTGCCGGTGATACTCCTCACCACCCGAAACGCTCCAAGAAATTCCCTTGCAATAATCCGAATCACCGTATACCCGGGAATAGCCAGGATCATCCCCAACACCCCTCCAAGATCTCCAAAGATAAAAATCACTAAAAAAATTTCCAAAGGATGAGCATCCACACTGTTGGAGTAAATAAAGGGCTGAAGAATAATATTGTCAATTAGATTGCAAACAATAAAGATCGAAAGAATAATGATAGCAGTAATCCACACCTGGTCATATAAGCCCATGCTCAAAACCGTGGCAACGCCAATAGTGGTACCTACTCCTGCCCCCAGGATGGGCCCCAGGTAAGGGATCACATTCAACATCCCTCCCAAAAAGGCGATAAGAAAAGCCCCTCGAATGCCGAAAACGGTCAATCCGATACTCTCCAGGGTCATCATGGTTAGCATCTCTCCCAATAAGCCCAGGAAATAACGAGAGAGCAACCGTTTAGAATTGCGCAGCACATTGGAGACCTTTTGTGTATGCCGTTCCGGAACAAACAACATGATGCCGCTCTGAAAAAGATTTTCATCTTTAATAAAGAAAAAGGCAATAAAAAGAACAGCGAATAGTCCGATAAAGAGGCTTCCCGCCACACTCACAATATTGGATAACAAATCGCTAAAGGTGGCCAGGTTCAACAAACTCGACAGCTGTTGTTCCAGGGTGGAAATAATGCTCTCTCCCTCCGCTACAATACCGTATTTATAGAGTACCACCGTCAGATTTTCCACCGGTTCCTCGATCATGGCACCGACCTCCTCCACATCAATCTGAGCCACCACCTCCGCCTGGTCTGCCACCAACGGGATAATTAAACGAAAAAAGCCATACACGCCCAAAAGAAGAATGATAACCGAAAGCAGCGAACTAAGCCATCGCGGGAAATGCCACCGCCTTACGTGTATCCGATCAAACTGCGAAGCAATGGGAGAGCCGATAAAGGAGAGTACCAAACCAATGATGATATACCAAACAATATTATCAAAACGCCAAACAAAAAAAACCAATAACAACAGCGACAAAACGCCAACGATATAGCGGGGTAATGACTTCATTGAGAATTAATTTTGAAACAAAGTTAACGTAATTTTTATGGTCAGGTTATCCTGCCATGTATCGAACGCATAGCTCCCAAGGCGGTAAAAGGCTCCCACACCTATCCCGGGAAAGGTTCCCAAAAGGTTATTCAAAAGGAGGCCACACTCCATAAATCCCTCCCGGGGAGCAGCAAGGGGCACACTATGTGGCTCCGAAGAAGAGAGACTTCCCCATAGGGCATGGAAAAAGAGGGCCGGTTGGGGGCGTAAAAATCCCTTTCCAAAAAACAGATTTTTAAAATCATGGGATAAAAACAGCGCCACGTAACGATCGGAAAAGAACTCACCCGGCCGCATGGTGGAGAAGGTTTCCGGCAGATAGAGCGAATAGGCGAACCCATTCCCATCCCCTGCAAAGAGCTGATCTCGGGGAAGATCCCCCGAGGCCATCCCCCCTCGAATACTTACGCTTGTTTTTCCAATCCATGGATACGCATAGGCATAACTAAGCCGAGCCTCTAAACGATGAAAATCGTACGCCCCGTCTAAAAAACCCCGGACCCCCTTTCGGTACCACATCTCCAAGACGGGAAAGAGATTCTTGACAGAGAGAACCCCCGAGGGTTCTTGCAAAAGCCGCTCTCTAAAGGCAAATCGCACCCCTGCCTCCACCAAGCTATACTGAAAATCGGCATGAGAAAGGGTTACATTCTCATGCAACGACAAGTAGCGATAATCGGAAAGGGTATGCACCCATTGATGCCGAAAACGAGTCTTCACTGAGCACCATCGCAACGCCCGGAAAGAGGTTCCCAACGCGAACTCCTCCGTCCGGTTATAAGAACGTACCATGTACTCCCGCAGCGCATCAGCCGTCAAAAATCCCGGCTTCTTAAACCCATTCAGCATACTCTTTCCCGGTTCCGTCAACCCGTAGCGATAGGCCGCCTCCATCGTCCACTCATAGGGCGAGAAGAGGTTCACTCGCAACCGTCCCCCATACTTCCACAAATGATCTTTCAGGCCATACGCCCCAAATCCTCCCACCGAAAAGTGAGGAGAAAGCAGATCACTGGTCTCAAGATCAAGAGTGGGATTATAGCCGGAGAAAAGATTGTATGCCAACAACTTATTCATATCCAAAGCGACATATTTTAGGGGAATTTTCCCGGAAAAGAGGATGCCGGCAAGCTTCACTTTACGATCTAGGTTGATCTTTTCTCCAATGGAGTCGATCACCCTGTAGGTCTCCACATCTTTGTTTGTCAAAGGGATGGGACGCATCTCATCCACCCTCTCCCGCCCTTTCTTTATGGCAAGCGGAGCCATCTCCACCGCATAAGGGCTGTGGATCTTCTCAATCTCCTCGGAAACAAACGAGATATTGGAGAGGTAGCGTTTTCCCATTCCTATGACGGCGGCCTGCTTATCTCCCGCCTGCACAGCCACCCCATAAAGCACCAGATCAGTGTGAACCTGTTCCGGAAACCAGCGATCCCCGATCCGTTGGTATTTATGCCGAATCTCTATCCCCATAAGGGAATTGGTATCGGCCGGAACGGCCGTAGCACTCTCCAATGCCCAACGGTGGGTATTCACGTAAAGCAGACCCTGCAAACCATCAAAGTTCCTTCCCTTTGCCGGATGAAAAGAGATCACAAAGGTGGTGTCCACAGAACCGGGGCGAACGATCGTATCCTCGAGGGAGAAGAAATAACGCGACGTTGCTCCGGATACCAAGGGCGAGACATAAGAGACATCCAGCAGCGTCAGCTTATCATCATAGAGAGACCCCTCCTGCATCTGAGACAGGAGAAAAACAAACATGGGGTTCTGCATCCCGGAGACTTTGGTTCCCAGTACCTTTTCGCTGCTTCGCCCCTTGCGACGACGCTTCTCCGATAGCGTCTCCATGAGAAAGAGATGCTGTTTATCTAAAAACGCTCTCATGCTCATGCCTGACGAATCGCCCTCTGCACGATCCACCGTTTTGGCAAAAGCGGTATCCACGGTAAAGAGCATCTTATCATAGGCCTCATAACGATAGGCTTCATACCTCTCCGGATCATTGAGACGCTTATTCCGAATAACCTTACGAATAATCCGATCAGCCGGATTCTCCCCGGCATAGACGACCACTCCAAAGAGCTCCGTTACAGCGGGTTCCATAAAGAGGATCGAAGGCTCATCGGTGGAGGGTGCGGGCAGTCGAAGCGGTTTATACCCCACACACGAGAGCAACAACGAATCCACCCTCGCAGCACACAACGTAAAAGCCCCATCGATGTCGGTCATAACCCCTGCCCTGCTATTGGATACCACCACATTTACAAAAGGGATGGGCTCCTGCGTCGAAGCATCGTACACCGTTCCCTTCACACAGTGATCCTGCCCCATGGATAAAAGCGAAAGGAACATAAGCCCCCATAAAAAAGCTACTCTATTCATCACTCTTCAGTTTTGGATTTTCTTTATGACGCTGCGCATCCCGCAGGCTCTTTTTCGCCATGTTGGCATGAAAAGCTTGGGTAAGGTCTATCCCTGTCTGATTGGCCAAACAGAAAAGCACCCACATCACATCGGCCATCTCATCTGCCAGATCTACCTTTTCATCAGAGGCTTTAAAGGATTGATCTCCATACCTTCGTGACATAATCCGTGCCACCTCTCCCACCTCCTCCATTAAGATAGCGGTATTGGTAAGTTCACTAAAATATCGAACGCCGGTAGTCTTTATCCATTCATCCACCTTCCTTTGTGCTTCTGCTATGGTCATAATCACTCAAAAAAGTTATATTTGTGCCGCGAGAAGCCCCCCTCAAAATGCCGCGGGCAACGCTGTGGCAAGGAGCCTCTCAAAAAGTTCTAAAATTAATGATTTTTCATATTGAAATTCCATAAACCTTAAAAAATCATCGAAGAAGCAAACGCTCTTTCACATAATCTATCAAACTATGGCCACCATACATACCACCTACACCGACACGCTTCGCACCGAGGCCACCCACTTACAAAGTGGCAACAAGCTACTTACCGATGCCCCCACCGACAATAAGGGAAAGGGCGAAGCCTTCAGCCCCACCGACCTGTTAGCTACAGCAGTGGGATCTTGTATGCTCACCATCATGGGGATAGCTGCCCAAAACGGCGGATTCTCCATCGACGGCACAACCCTCGAAACCACCAAGGTAATGAAGGCATCACCACGCCGTGTTGGCGAGATTATCTGTCTATTCACCTTCCCCAAACAGGCCTATTCGGAACGACAAATCACGCTTCTCAAACGGGCCGCCGACACCTGTCCCGTAGCCAAGAGTCTCCATCCGGATATCCAATTAACCCTCACCTTCAAATTCAACGCCTAATGGAAACAAAAATCACTCCGGGCATCGAAAACAGCCTCACGATCACCGTTGCCTACGAACACACGGCCAAGGCACACGAATCGGGACTCATTGAGGTCTTTGCAACACCGGCCATGATCGGTTTTATGGAGAAGACGGCGCAGTTAGCCATCCAACCCCTTCTCCCTGAAGGCTACATCACTCTGGGAACAATGGTCAATGTAAAACATATCAAGGCAACCCCCATGGGGGAAAAGGTAACCGTCCATGCCAAGGTAACCCAAGTGGAAGGGAATAAGATCACCTTTGAGGTTTCGGCTCAGGATGAGCAGGGCACCATCGGCCTCGGAACCCACAAAAGAGCGGCCGTCCACTCTGAGCTTTTCATAAAATCGCTACACCATGACTGATACCTATAAGATGCTGGCACTCACCCAGGCTGGGTTGGAACCTTTTCTCAAGGAAGAACTAATGGAGATAGGAGCCACCCAGTGCCAAGAGGGCATTCGTGAAGTCGAATTTGAAGGCACGTTACAGACAATGTACCGCGCCAACATGTACTCCCGACTGGCCGTACGAATCTTAGTCCCCATCACCTCCTTTGAAATTGAGGATGAAACGAGCCTCTACGAACAGGCCAAAGCCTTCAACTGGAACCAATACCTAAGCCTCAACGACACCTTCAATGTGGAGGCGGCTCAGGTGGATTCACCGGTTAAGAGCTCCCGGTTTGCCGGATTTCGGGTCAAGGATGCCATTGTGGACCGCTTCAGGGAGCAATTTGGAAAACGTCCCTTTGTGGAGGAGAGGCACCCGGAAATCATCATCCATGTCATGCTCAAGGAGCGCCAATGCACGTTCTCGCTGGACAGCTCCGGGATGCCGCTGAGTTGGCGAAGCTACCGCGCCAACCGAGGCGTGGCCCCCCTCAACGAGGTCTTCGCCGCCGGACTTCTAAAACTGAGCGGATGGGATCCCAAAAGCGAAACGCTCTATGATCCCATGACAGGATCAGGAACGCTGCTCATTGAAGCAGCTCTCATGGCCGCCAACAGCGCCCCGGGACTCTTTCGAAACAAATTTGGATTTATGAACTGGCGCAACTTTGAACCGGGAATATGGCGCGCTATCCAACGTGAAGCCAGGGAAAAGGTCACCTCCTTTCCCTCCACACAACTCTGGGGCGCAGACATCGATAGCAGAGCGGTGCAAGAGGCTCGCGAAAACATCAGAAATGCCGGCTTCGGGAGCAATATCCTCCTCAAAGAGCAGGATTTTATCAACTCCAAACCCGTTTGTGAGCCCGGCGTCATGATTTTAGATTTGCCCCTGGCCAAAGACATCCCCGGAGACTTAGACGAATTCTACCGCAGCGTGGGAAGCACCATGAAACTACACTACCCGGGATTCAGAGCCTTTATCCTCTCCGCAGACCGAAGAGAACTCCACCAGATAGGGCTACGTCCCAGCTCCAAAACCATCCTCTACAATGGGAAACTCACCTCCCAACTCAATGGCTACGAGCTATACCACAAAGGGAAAGAGGAGACAACGGAATAACATGGTGACAGGGTAATGTGATGAAGAAGGAACCATTTATGAATTACGAATAAAAAAAGGGGAAAGCCAACGACGAACAGCCAATAGCAGGGAAGCCCTGTAGAGGCAACCCCTTTTAGGATAATGTGCCCGTAGCGATAAGGAACACCATCTCTAAGGTTCACAAAAGATATCGTTGCAAAGAAAAACAGAAATTATGGAAAAAAAGATCACACGAATCGGGGTTTTTACCTCCGGAGGAGATTCACCCGGAATGAATGCCGCCATTCGTTCGGTAGTAAGATCCAGTATCTACTTTGGATATAAGGTGGTTGGTATCAAAAATGGATACCAAGGAATGATTGAAGGGGACTTCATTCCCATGGATTCCGCTTCGGTCTCAAACATCATTCAGCGGGGCGGCACCATCTTACAAACCGCCAGAAGCAAAGAGTTTATGCAGGAGGAGGGGCGTAAAAAGGCGTTCAAACAGTTGCAAAAAGCCAACATCGATGCCTTGGTCGCCATTGGCGGAAACGGTACCTTCGCCGGGGCTGAAACGATGGGAAAAGAGTTTCAGATCCCTATCGTAGGAATACCGGGAACCATTGACAACGACCTCTTTGGCACCGACTACACCATCGGGTATGACACAGCACTCAACACCGTTATCGAAGCGGTGGACAAGATTCGCGACACCGCCTCTTCACACCACCGCCTCTTTTTCATTGAGGTGATGGGACGAGATGCCGGGTTTATTGCGCTCAACACCGGGATTGCCTGTGGTGCCGAAGATATTCTCATCCCCGAAGAGACCACCTCGGTAGATGAACTTATCGGGATTCTGGACCGGGGATTCCGACACAACAAGAACTCCGGCATCATCATCGTTGCAGAAGGGGATGATAGTGGAGGTGCCCTTAAGATCGCGGAAAAAGTGAAACAACGATTCGATCATTACGAAACACGGGTAACGATTCTTGGGCATATTCAACGGGGAGGAACGCCCACTTGTGCGGATCGCGTGTTGGCCTCCCGACTGGGGTATGAGGCAGTCAATGCACTACACAACGGATACAAAGGCATTATGACCGGGATTGTGGATGACCAAGTGGCTCACACTCCCCTGAGCAAAGCCATCAAACATCATAACTTCATGAACAAGGATCTTTTGGAGATTGCGCGTGTGCTCTCCCTTTAGTACCTTTACTCATCCATGAACCGAGAAACGCTGTTTGCCGATATTCTGATTCCCCTCCCCGTGCCGGGATACTTTACTTATCGTATCCCGCTCCACCTGGCTGATCAGGTGGCCGTAGGGAAAAGAGCGGCTGTACAGTTTGGCATCCGAAAGATTGTCACGGGATTGATCCGCCGGATTCATGACCAGATTCCTTCGGGAAACAATGTCAAATACCTGCTTAACGTACTGGACGATGAACCGATCATTCAGCCCATACAGTTTAGCTTCTGGGAGTGGATTGCCCACTACTACATGTGCAGACCGGGAGAGGTTATGAATGCGGCTCTTCCCTCTGCCCTCAAACTAAGCAGTGAGACCAGTTTGGTGGCAAACCCTGACTTTGACAAAAACACCGACCTGCTCACCGACAAAGAGTTTCTCATCTACGAAGCCTTACAAATTCAAGAGCGAATCACCCTCAGCGAGGCGGCCAAAATTGTAGATATTGCCAAGATTCATCCCCTGTTTCGGACACTCATTGAAAAAAGAGTGGTACTCCCGGAAGAAGAGCTTCGGGATCCCTACCGGCCCAAACGAGTGGAATACCTCTTCTTCGCAGAAGCATACTTAACGCATAAAAAGATGGAGGAGGCCATGAATGCGTTGGAGAAGCGAGCCCCCAAACAGCTGGAATTGCTCCTGGCGCTTATCCAACTCACAGGCTACTTTAGCAAAGCCCCTACCCCTGTGCCCAAAACGACCCTCTTTGAAAAGGTAGGGAAGAGTGCCCCACAATCCCTCAAAACCTTAGAAAAGAAGGGGATTATCACCATTCGTCAACAAATTGTTTCCCGTTTACCCCGGGAGAGGGCCTCCGCAAGGGTGGAGGAGATCATACTCAGCGAAGCACAACAAACCGCCTTCGACCAGGTGGGGCACCACTTAGCTCAGGGGATTCCGGTGCTGCTCCATGGGGTCACCGGTTCCGGGAAGACAGAGATCTATATCAAGCACATCCACCGGATTCTCCAAAAGGGCCGACAGGTCCTCTTTCTCTTGCCGGAGGTAGCGCTTACCACGCAGATCATTCTTCGCTTGCAAAAATATTTTGGGGAAAAGATCGGTGTCTACCACAGCCGCTACAATCTCCACGAGCGGGCAGAGATATGGCGCCGCGTACAGAGCCAAGAGGAGGGGAACCGGTATGAGATCATCCTCGGCACACGTTCAGCACTGTTCCTCCCTTTTCCCCGTTTAGGACTTATCATTGTTGATGAGGCGCACGACTACAGCTACAAGCAAACCACGCCGGCACCCCGCTACAACGCCCGCGATGCAGCCATTTGGTTAGCCCATAAACAGGGGGCAGAGGTACTGCTGGGCTCCGCCACCCCCAGCTTAGAGAGCTTCTTTAACTGTCGAAGTGGAAAATATGCGCTTGTGGAGCTTAAGGAACGATACGGCGGCGCACAACTCCCCGAAATCCTTATTGCCGACCTCAGAAAAGCACACCGAACCAAGGAGATGAACGGACTCTTCTCCCAATTCCTGCTTCAACATATTGAAGAGGCTCTCAAACAAAGAGAGCAGGTGATCCTCTTCCAAAACAAACGAGGCTTTAGCCGTCGGTTGGAGTGTGATCTCTGCGGATACGCTCCCCAATGCATCCATTGCGACGTGGTGTTGATTCACCACAAACATTTCAACCAGATGCGCTGCCACTACTGCGGTTATCACATAAAAATTCCTTCACACTGCCCCGAATGTGGCAGCCCAAGCATCTCCATGAAGGGATTTGGTACGGAGAAGATCGAAGAGACACTGTCGGAGATCTTCCCCACCCATCGCATTGCGCGCATGGACTTGGATACCACCCGCTCCAAAAATGCCTATCAGCGGATCATCTCCGATTTTGAAGCGCAAAAAATCGACATTCTGGTGGGAACACAGATGGTGACCAAAGGCCTTGATTTTGGCAATGTGAGCCTGGTGGGAGTCATCAGCGCCGAGAGCTTAATCAACTTCCCTGACTTCCGATCCTTTGAACGCAGTTTTCAACTGATGGCTCAGGTGAGCGGACGGGCCGGTAGAAAGAAAAAACCGGGCAAAGTAATTATCCAGACCTTTGACCCCAACCACCCGGTGATACGCTACGTGGCTAACCACGACTACGAGGGGATGTACACGCTCCAGATCCAGGAGCGGCATCAGTATAACTACCCCCCTTTCTATCGCATCATCCAACTCAACTTACAACATAAAGAGCCTGCCATTCTCAACGAAGCTGCTGACAAACTGGCTCAGCTACTGCGCCATCCATTCCCTCAGCAAGTGTTGGGCCCGGAGTACCCCATCGTACCCAGGGTGCGAAATCGCTATATCAAACAAATTATCATAAAACTAAAACGGGGACCCAAATTCGCTCAACAACACGAAACCATACAAAGCCTCCTTCACAATTTTGAAGCAGATAGACGCTACAAAAGCGTACAGGTAAACATTGATGTGGATCCCTATTAAGGGAGAGCGCTACTCCTCTTCAACAATGACAAAGACATCCTCGTCGTCCCGTTTCATAAGATACTCCTCTCGGGCAAACCGCTCCACATACTCCATGTCAGCATACATCTCTTGAAGAAAAGCCTTCTGGGCTTCGATCTCTTGCTTGTAAAAAGCATTCATCTCCCGCGCTTCCCTCCTATTCTTATTCAACTTGAGATGGTGCAACAGAGAGTTGGAATCAAAGAAGATCATCACCACCAGAAAAATGGTAATAATCCAGAAGTACTTATCCCTTACAATACGATTCAAGCGCATAGCTCTGTTCTTTCCACAAAGGTAAGAATAGTTTTTAAGTAAACTTCTTTCTTCCTCTCTTTTTGCCTGAACGGTCAGCCTATTTCAGGGACGTACAATTAGCAATCAGTAATTAGTAATTAATATTTTTTTGAAAATTAGATGTTTACAGGACTCTAGAAGGGGTTTATAACGCAGTGGGAAGGCGCTAACCGATAAAAAGGTAAAAGATAAAAGGTAAAAGCCGACAGCCAGTAAGCCTTGGAGGGGGTCTATGGCGGGAGGTTGCCATCCCTGTTACAAAGGTGTCGCTCCTCCGGAGCTGATGTACCGGCTGTTGGCTTTTTTACCGGGAATTACCAGGCAAACAAGGGGAAATCCTTCATCAGGGCATTCACCTCTTTGCGAACCTTGGCGATTACCGCTTCATCCTCAATATGGGAGATCACCTCATCAATCAATGCTACGATGATGGGCATGTGTTCCTCTTTCAAGCCCCGTGTGGTAATGGCGGGAGTACCCACACGCAAGCCACTGGTCTGGAATGGCGAACGACTATCGAAAGGCACCATATTTTTATTCACGGTGATATCGGCCTTCACCAGGGTATTCTCCACAAGTTTTCCTGTGATTTCCGGGAACTTACTACGCAGGTCGATAAGCATCAGGTGATTATCTGTACCTCCGGAGATCACGTTATACCCCCTGTCCACAAATGCTTTGGCCATCACCTCCGCATTCTTTTTCACTTGTTGGATATAGGTGAGATAGTCGTCGGTAAGGGCTTCGCCAAAAGCCACTGCCTTTGCCGCAATCACATGCTCCAAGGGGCCACCCTGCACGCCGGGGAAGACGGCAGAATCGATAAGGCTGGACATCTTACGCACTACGCCTTTTTTCGTGGTGATGCCCCAGGGATTATCAAAATCTTTACCCATGAGGATCAATCCGCCACGTGGGCCACGAAGGGTCTTATGGGTCGTTGTGGTCACAAAGTGGCAGTGGGGAATGGGGTCTGCCAGCAGGCCACGGGCAATCAATCCACTGGGGTGAGAGACATCGGCCATCAGCAGTGCGCCAATCTTATCGGCAATCTCACGCATACGCTTGTAATCCCAGTCACGACTATAGGCAGAGGCCCCGGCAATGATCAATTTTGGTTTATGTGCCAGCGCCGCCTCTTCCATCTTGTCATAGTTAACCACACCATTTTCCTCTTCAACCCCGTAAGCCACCGGGTTATAAAGAATTCCTGAGCTATTCACCGGAGAGCCGTGCGAAAGGTGTCCACCATGGCTCAAATCCAGCCCCATAAAGGTATCGCCCGGCTTCAAGCATGCCAACAGTACCGCCATGTTGGCCTGTGCACCACTATGCGGCTGCACATTGGCATACGCCGCACCAAACAACTCCTTGGCCCTCTCTATGGCCAGTTGCTCTGTCTCATCCACATGTTGACATCCGCCATAGTAACGCTTACCGGGATATCCCTCAGCATACTTATTGGTCATCACCGACCCCATGGCTTCCATAACCTGATCACTCACAAAATTCTCTGAGGCAATCAACTCGATACCATCCATTTGGCGCTTCCGCTCTTTGCCAATGATATCAAAAACAAGCTCATCTCTTCTCATTACAAATTGGTATTATGAACACTTCCCCCAGCCACAATCCCCGTGCCGCAGGCTACGCACCACCCCGGGATCGCCACATCTGGAAGCATCCTATGTTATTTTACATGAATTAAATTCTTACCCCACAAAAATAACAATTAATCCGAAATAACCACGGGGACAAACAAGGAATCCCCCTCCTCCCCCCAAAGCCCCATAGGGGCGACACCTTAATTCAGCCCATCGAATAAAAACTGCTCCTTATAATCTACATTAAACGGCTCCAAAAGAGTTTTATCCTCTTCCTTGAATCCTTTCTTACGATGATGTTCCGGTTGGTTTATGATATACCTTGTCACCGCATCTATTTGTGATTGAGCATAGCTAAATGCAGCAAATAGACTGGTTAGTGTCTGAAAATCAACAAAAAAAAGACACCTTACGACTAACCACAAGCAAGACATACACAATACATAATCACAGAGTTAACAAAACAAACAGCTCAAATTTTCAACATTGACCATGAGGGCTTAATTCGTGAATTAATAGCTATAAATAAAACACTTACTAAATTCTTAAACCCAAATCCCTTATCTTTGACCGGATAAAGAGCTTGCGAAAGTCGAGTAAACGTATAAAAAAGCACTTATGATCTCTTTCAACGAATATACATTATCCAACGGTCTGGTATTAATTGTACATGAGGACCACACGACCCCCATGGCAGCGGTAAACATCCTATACAACGTTGGTGCGCGGGATGAAGATCCCCACAGAACGGGCTTTGCACACCTTTTCGAACACCTGATGTTCGGAGGATCCATCCATATTCCCTCCTATGATGAGCCGCTGGAACGAGCCGGAGGAGAGAACAACGCCTTCACCTCCAACGATATCACCAACTACTACCTCAGCCTTCCCGCTGAAAACCTTGAGACGGCTTTTTGGTTGGAGTCAGACCGAATGCTGAACCTTGCCTTTTCTGAAAAGAGCTTGGAAGTACAACGGAGTGTGGTCATGGAGGAGTTTAAGCAGCGCTACCTGAACCAGCCTTACGGGGATGTCTTTTTGCTGTTACGCCCCCTGGCGTACCAAACCCATCCCTACCAATGGCCCACAATCGGGAAGGAGTTACGCCATATCGCGGATGCCCAAATGGAGGAAGTGAAAGCCTTCTACCATAAGTTTTACAATCCCTGCAACGCCATCATGGCGGTGAGTGGCGATGTTCATGGGGATGACGTATATGCCTTAGCGGAGAAATGGTTTGGATCCATTCCATCGGGATCCCCTTACCATAGGAGGCTACCGCAAGAACCCAAACAACAGCAACAGGCGCGTCTAACCGTAGAACGAGAGGTTCCTTCCAACGCCCTCTACATGGCCTGGCACATGCCCGGAAGGCTGGATAAGCGCTACCATCGAACCGATCTTATCTCGGATATCCTCTCCCATGGAGAGTCTTCACGTTTTACCCAAAAACTGGTCAAAGAACAGCCCTACTTTACCGAACTCAACGCCTACATCACCGGAGATCTGGATCCCGGCCTCTTTATCATTTCAGGAAAGCCCAACGAAGGGGTCTCCTTTGAAGAGGCCGAAGCGGTCATTCTCAAAGAGCTGGAACTGTTAAAATCAACGCCCCCCCCAGAGCGGGAGTTGCAAAAGATGAAGCATAAAATTGAGTCTATTCTTCTCTTCTCAGAGCTAAAAATCACCACCATCGCATTGAACCTCTGCATTGCCCGATTAATGGGAGACACCAACTTAATCAACACCGAATTGGAGAGGTACCTTGAGGTGACACCGACAATGATCAGCGAGCAGGCACAGGCCCTCTTTACCCCCGAAAACAGCAGCATCTTACGTTATCAATCCCAAAAAGAGTCCAAATAACCATGGTAAATAGAACACACGCACCGAGCAACGGAATCTTAAACCTCAACCACATCACCCTTCCCACACCGGAGGTATTTCATTTGGATGCGGGCCTTCCTGTTTTTTGCATTGAAGGAGGGAGCCAGGAGCTCTGCAAAGTCGAATTTATCGTCGGGGCGGGATCGGACAAACAAGAGAAACCCCTTGTGGCAGCTTATACCAACCACATGCTCAAAGAGGGCACCGCCACCAGAAGTTCCCTCCAAATTTCAGAGGAATTAGATTTCTACGGTGCCTTTTTAGAGCACTACACCACTCCGGATACCTCGGTGATTGCACTCTATACCCTCAACAAACACCTGGAGGCGACCCTACCCATCTTTGTGGATCTGATTTTCCATGCCATATTCCCCGAAAAGGAGTTTGAAACCCTAAACCGAAGAAAAGAGCAGGCCTATCGCATCAACGAACAGAAGGTACAGTACGTCGCAGGCAAAAAGTTCAGGCCCCTCCTCTTCGGAGAAGCCCACCCCTACGGTGGGGAAATCGTGGAGACCTCTTTTGAGGAGATTAGCCTCAGCGACCTTCGCTCCTTCTATGAGAAGTACTACACGCCGGATAATGCCAGGATTATCATTGCCGGAAAGATTGACCGAAAGTTGATCCCCCTGCTGAATAAACTACTCGAAAGGGGGGAGAAGAGGAGCACAACATCTCCCCCACCGAATTTCCACAGGGAGGCGCCCCGACCCCAAACACTGGTAATTCCAAGGGAGCAAACGGTACAGTCAGCCCTAAGAATGGGAAGTTTGACCCTCAACCGAGACCACGAGGACTATCCCGGGGTAGAGTTTACAAGCATCGTACTGGGAGGCTACTTCGGGAGCCGCTTGATGCGAAATATTCGGGAAGACAAAGGGTACACCTATGGCATTGGCATGCGCGTTGTGCCCTTAAAGCATGGTGCCTACTTTACGATCGCCACGGAGGTGGACACCCATGTGACACAGGCTACCATTGATGAAGTCCGAAAGGAGATGAAAAAGCTTCGTACCGAGGAGATGGAGCAGGAGGAGCTTGCGTTAGTAAAAAGTTACCTGCGGGGCAGCCTCATGCGAAACTTCGATGGAGCCATGGCCCTAAGCGAACGATTTCGAGAGATGTCCGATGCCGGCTTAGACAACCGCTTTTACCAAAGGGTGTTTGCCACGGTAGAGCAGATCACCACGCAAGAGATCCTCCGCATAGCAGGGAGCTATTTTCACGAGGAAAACCTATCTATGGTAATTGCAGGGAAGAGATAATCTTTGGCTACCCTCACCGTTTTCACGACCTCTTTTCCTAAAAAACCGTTACTTTTGGCGCATAAACGAGAAGTTATAGCTATGCAGTGCAAAATAAGCCTTTTCATCCTCTTTCTATTGCTAATGGTAAAGCCGCTAAAGGCTCAGCAGTATGAGTCTTTCTTTCGCGCAATCCATACCGATAACAATACGAGTATCTCGTTGGAATGGATTCGTCCCTCCAACGGGGTTATTGCGGCAGAGTTCAAGGAGTATCACGTTTACCACAGCGACTCCCTGCAGGGACCTTACCGCAACATAAAAACGATTCTAAGCTACAATAACACGAACTTCACCCACCGTGGCGTGGATCCCCAAAACCCTCACTACTATTTCGTAACCACCCTCAGAAAAAACAATGACAGTATTACATCAGATACCCTAACGCCCATCCGGCTAAAGGTAAGAAGCTACAATAGTAACTCTACCGCATGGCTCACGTGGAACCCTCTTAAGGAGAACCCTCCCCTCTTTGATTATCAATACGAAATCCACCGCATCATTGCCGGACAAACCGACGAGGTGATTGCCCTCTGTGACACCGTAGCGTACTTTGATAACTCCTTTCACAACTGCAATGAAACCACCATTCAATACTATTTAACCTTGTACGACTCACTTTCCAGAAAAGCGAGCCGAAGCACTGACGACCAAGATATCTTTTTGGATATTACGCAACCCGAACATACCTCCATAAAAAGTGTAACGGTAATCGATAATCAAGAAATTGAACTCCGCTGGGAGGCCAGTACAGCCAGTGATGTGGCGCGATATGAAATCTTTGAAAGTCGGCAATCTGGTGCCCCCTGGAACTTTCTTTTTAACGTATACGGCACCGACACGACTTTCCCCGGCAACAACATCTGTAATGGAGAGATTAACTACGTGGTCTCGGCGGTGGATTCCTGTGGAAACAAAGCGCCTCCGGATTATAATTTTGCACACCGGGTTATCAATTTAAGCACTATTAAGCAAGACGTATGCGCACAAAATGTCCACTTTCAATGGAGTGACTACATCAATATGAATCCACCTCTTCAGGGATATCGCATCATAGAAGTGGATAGTGTGGGGAACGTTATAAACAGCCTAAGTACCCCCCCTACTTCGGAGTATGACTTAAGCACCCTTTTCGATAGTGGCAAACAGTACTGTTACCTCATTGAGGCCTTTAACAGTGCCGGCCACACTAGCACCTCCTGCACACGATGCATTGTAGGACATGATCCTCTTTTTCCGGATACCCTTTCTGTCACCAACCTCTCGGTGGTTTCTCCCAATACCATCAGGGTACAGTGGTTCATTGATGATGCGGCCAACAGCTCTTCCCTGTACCGTATGTGGCGTGAGGGCCTCTCTTCGGGAACCCGAACAATGGTACAGGAGGCCACGCCACTACAAGGCAACCTCCTCTCCTTCTTAGACACCACTGTCAACACCCAAAACGAGGCATACCGCTATTTTTCTGAGGCCATTGATTCCTGTGGAACCACCCTCTCCTTAGCTCCGGAGGCACAAACGATCCTGCTTCAGGGCCAAAGTCCCACCACAGGCGTTTATGAATTAGATTGGAGTGAAGCGTACAACTCCTCCCACCCCTTGCAAGGATACCGGGTGATCCGAAGAACCAACAGCGCTGTCGACACCCTCTACCGGGGATTAGCCCGCTCTTACACCGATCAAATCAGTAATCCCGAGATCAATGCACAAGGAGTCCGCTATGAGGTAATTGCCCTCTACAAGGATGCTTCTTCTCCCCAAAGATACTTCAGCTTCTCCAATCCCATTTTCCTCTCCTCCAGACTAAAAATGTTAAATTTTCCCAATGCATTCACCCCCAACGGAGATGGCCTCAATGAAACCTTTGGGCCGATAGGCTATTTAAATTCGCAAAATGTAAAAAGTTACCAATTGACCATTTATGACAGATGGGGGAAGAATATTTATAAATCAGACAGTTATAATAACGAATGGGATGGCACCTCAGCGGGCACTCCCGTACCAGCAGGAATCTACCTCTATCACGCAATTCTCACCACGGATGGGGGCTTACAACTGGAACACCGGGGCAGTGTAGCCCTGATCAAGTAAACTATTGCTTTTTTCATACCTTTGCGCCACGGAGGCCATAAAAATGGTTAGAGATCATGGATCAAACCGTAGAAAGAGACTAAACATTGAAAAATAAATATCATGAAGATTCATCGAATAGTAGCGCTTGTTGCCATCCTCTGGGGAGGCCTTGCCTTTGCACAGGATAATAACCCCGTCATACTCACCATTGGAGACGAATCTGTCACAAAAAATGAGTTTGTCGCCGTTTATCAAAAAAACAACATGGATGGAGAAGCTATGGATCAAAAGTCCGTAGCGGAGTATCTGGACCTTTACGTTAAATTTAAACTCAAAGTGGCCGAGGCCAAAGCATTGGGCATGGATACCATTCCCTCCTTCGTCTCAGAGCTTGAGGGTTACCGTGAGCAACTTGCGAAATCCTACCTCATTGATGAGGAGACCAATAAACAACTCATAGAGGAGGCATACCAACGACAACAAGAGGACTTACGAGCCTCACATATTCTGATTCGTCTGGACAAAAATGCGGCCCCCAAGGACACATTGGCGGCATACCACAAAATTGTAGGCATCCGCAAACGCATTCTAGCCGGAGAAGATTTTGCCACCGTTGCCATGCAGGTATCGGAGGATCCTTCGGCCAAAGACCGTGAAACCAAAGGACGTACTATTCCCGGCAACAAAGGAGACCTGGGCTACTTTACGGTATTCGATATGGTTTACCCTTTTGAGACAGCAGCATACCAAACAGCCATCGGAGAAATCTCCGAGCCGGTACGCACCGATTTTGGATACCACCTGCTGAAGGTCACCCATCGCAAACCCGCCATGGGCAAGGTGCAAGCAGCACACATCCTTCTCAAATACGAAGGAGCAAAAACAGCAGCGCAAGAGCAAGAGCTCCATAAACTCATCGACGAGGTATATGCAAAAATCCAAGATGGCATGACCTTCGAAGAGGCAGCAGCCACCTACTCAGAAGATCCCGGATCCGCACAAAAAGGAGGCGTCCTTCCCTGGTTTAGCTCCAACCGAATGATCCCAGAATTTATTGAGGTTGTCAGCAATTTAAAAGAGAAAGGCGAAATCTCTGAACCCTTCGAGACCATCTACGGATGGCACATCGTCAAACTTATCGACACCAAACCTATCGGTAGCTTTGAAGAGGAGAAAGAGAATATCAAAAGCCGACTTGCTCGCAGCGATCGCTCCAACAAGAGCAAAGAATCTCTCACCCAGAAAGTGCTTGCAGAGTACGGATTCAAGGAGTATCCACGAGGAAAAGAGACGGCCTTTGCGGCTATTAATGACCAGATTTTCACCGGAAAGATGAAGATTGAAAACATCAATAGCTTCCAAAAGCCCCTTTTTAGGATAGGAGACAAAGATATCTTACAGATCACCTTCCTGGAGTATGTTCTTGACAACCAAAAACTTACCAACCCCGCTTCTCTCTCAGCAACCATCGCCTCCTTTTACAAGAAGTTTATTGAGAAGGAAGCCATTGCCTACGAAAACAGCAAGTTAGAGGAGAAGTACCCCGAGTTCAAACAACTGATGCAAGAATACCATGACGGCATTCTGCTCTTTGACCTGATGGATAAAAAAATCTGGTCGTATGCCATCAAAGATACCACCGGCCTAAAAGCGTTCTATGCCGCCCATAGGGATGACTATATATGGAAAGAGCGGGCAGAGGCCACTATCTATACCTTCACCAACGACGGTGCGGTAAAAAAGGCCCGGAAGATGGCCAAAGGGGGAAGCTCCGTGGAGGACATCCTCAACGCTGTAAACGCCGGTAGTGCCCTTATCCTCACTACGGAAACAGACAAGTTTGAGAAAGGGAGCAACGAAATCCTCAACAAGGTTTCATGGAAAAAAGGAGTTTCCAAATCCTTTACCCATAAAGGGAAAACCCTCTTTGTACAGATATACAACTTCCTTCCTCCCTCCCCCAAAGAGCTCTCCGAGTGCCGTGGACTGGCCATCTCAGACTATCAGAAACAACTGGAAGAGGAGTGGGTAAACGAGCTTCGAAAAAAATACCCGGTAAGAGTGAACGAACAAGTCCTTCGCTCCATCCAATAAGCAACTCCTACCCTCAGAAGATATATTAAACCAGATCCAACTCAATGCAATATCGAAATATCATTCACACGCTCCTGTTAGCTATAATGCTATTGGCCATGGCGCCTCGTGCCTTTGCACAGCCGGGCACACTCATTGACGAAGTTATCGCCAATGTGGGCGACAACGTGATCCTGCTCTCCGACGTGGAATCACAATACATAAAATTCCGAATGCAGGGTAATATTGACAATGCCAGTGCTATCCGTTGCCAGATCTTAGACAACCTCCTTTTTCAAAAACTCCTGCTAACCCAGGCACAACTGGATAGCGTGGAGATCTCCGACCAGAATGTGGATGCTGAGCTGGATCGGCGCATCCGCTACTACATCAGCCAATTTGGCTCCAAGGAGAAGTTCGAAGAGTTTTATGACAAGTCCATCGTGGAGATCAAGGAGGATTTCCGAGAAATCATCCGGGATCAAATGATGACGGAGCAGGTACAAGCCACCATTACAGCCGACGTAAAGATCACCCCCTCCGAGGTGAAGAGTTATTACCAACAATTGGCGAAAGATAGCCTTCCTTTGATCAATACGGAGTATCAGATCGGGCAGATTGTTCGAAAGCCGGAGATCAGCCAAAAGGAGTTTGACATCGCCCGGGCAAAGATCAAAGAGATTCGAGACAGGGTGATGGCCGGCGAGAAGTTTGAAACCCTGGCGGTGCTCTACTCCGAAGACCCGGGTTCGGCCAAAGAGGGTGGCTCCATCGGAACCATCGGACGAGGAGAGACCTACCCCGCCTTCGAAGCAACAGCATTTAACCTGAAGAAGGGCGAAATTTCCGATATTGTAAAGTCACAAGCCGGCTATCACATCATTCAAATGATCCAACGAAAAGGGGATTATGTGGACGTAAACCATATCCTGATTCGTCCCAAAGTAAACCCTTACGACCTCCAGAAAGCCTATGATTTTGTCGACAGCATCGCTATGGTTATCAAAAGTGACACCCTCACCTTTGAAGAGGCGGCCAAGAAATACTCTGACGACCCGGGCAAGATCAACGGAGGCATGCTAATCAACCCCTATACCGGATCGACCTGGTTTAGTGCAGATGAACTTGATCCCCAACTCTTCTTTACCATTGACAAATTGGAGGTGGGAGAGATCTCGAAAGCCGTTAAAATGACCACGGAGGAGGGCACTGATGCTTTCCGGATTGTCTACCTCAAGACCCGAACCACCCCCCACCGTGCCAACCTCAAAGACGACTATAACAAGATACAGCAGTGGGCTCAACAGGAAAAAGAGGCCAACGCCTTGGCCACCTGGGTAAAAAACAAGTCCAAAAAGACCTATGTAACCATCGACGAGAAGTACCTGCAATGTCCATTGCTGCAAAAGTGGGTCGCCAAATAAACCAAACAGACCAATGACAACACACTATACGTCAGACAAAGAAGCCATAGATGCCTTTGTCAAGAAGTTCTCCGAGTTAAAGCAAGAGATTGGGAAAGTGATCATCGGACAAGAGGAGGTGATCGATAACGTGCTTATCAGCATTTTCAGCAAGGGACATGGCCTTTTGGTGGGGGTTCCCGGCTTAGCCAAGACCCTACTTATCAACACCATTGCTCAGGCCTTGGGGCTCTCCTATAATCGTATTCAGTTCACCCCCGACCTTATGCCCTCCGACATCCTGGGAACAGAGATTCTAGGAAAAGATCGGCGGTTTGAATTTATCCAGGGACCGGTATTTAGTAACATCATCCTTGCGGATGAGATCAACAGGACCCCTCCCAAGACACAAAGTGCCCTATTGGAGGCGATGCAAGAGAAGGCGGTTACCGTGGCGGGGAAACGCTACAAGTTGGAGGAGCCCTTCTTTGTGCTTGCCACACAGAACCCCATTGAGCAGGAGGGCACCTATCCGCTGCCTGAAGCACAACTTGACCGGTTTATGTTCAACATTCGCTTGGACTACCCCTCCTTTGAAGAGGAGGTACAAGTGGTAAAAAGCACCACCACCGGCACTTTGGCTCGCCCCGAGGAGGTTCTCTCGCGGGATGAGATTCTCTACTTTCAGGAGCTCATTCGACGCATTCCTGTGCCCGACAACGTGTATGAGTATGCGGTACGGTTGGTCTCCAAGACCCGCCCTGAGACCCAGGAGGCTCACCCGTGGGCCAACCAATACCTCAGCTGGGGAGCAGGTCCTCGCGCTTCGCAATACCTGATCATCGGCGCCAAATGCCATGCGGCCATCCACGGCAAATACTCTCCCGACATCGAGAACATACGTGCAGTGGCCACCTCCATCTTGCGCCATCGTATCGTGAAAAACTACAAGGCCGAAGCCGAAGGAATCCTTATTGAGGATATCGTGGCCACCCTCACCAAAGGGATATAGGGGGCGAGGAGAGGTTATCCTTCCCCTTTACCACAGAAAACGAGAAGCCTCTTCGCAAGGGAGAAGAGGCCACCGGCTGCTACTCTTCAAACGAGGTTCTCAATAAGGGAAATCCAAAAAAGAATCCTATTCCCCCCTAAAAAACAGGACTCCTCCCTAAAATCCACCCGTTCTACCCCCTTTATCCCCCCTTTTTCAGCCCCTCAACAGAAGGTTATCAAGCCCATTCAACAATAAATTTGTAGGTACAAATGTTAACCTTAAAAACACAATGCTATGAAGAAAAAAAATGTCATCGGCCTCGTACTCTCCCTGCTAATCGTCTCCATGGGTGTTCTGGGACAACACCCCAACAGACCCAACAAAAGGCCCATGTTGAATTCCCAGCGAGAAGAAATTCCTACGGAAATAGAAAAGATCCATACCATCTCACTCCATGAAGATTCCAAAACGGAAGAGATCCTCATCGTAAACGAGGCCTCTGTCATACGTTTTGAACTCACCATTGACGCCTTTGAAAATGCGGGCAAGCTCACCATCGAACTCTACGACCCGGACCACGTAAAACAGGGAAATTTCACCATTGAAAAACAGTTAAGCGAGAAAAAAAGGGAAGAGGTAAAGGGGCACCTGAGAAAATCTATTGTGGAGCCCAAGCCCGGAGAGTGGCGCATCAAAATTATCCCGGAGAAGTCGAACGGACAGATCAAAATCCTCACTAAAACACTCATCCTACAGTAAGCGCTTCCATGAGCATTCAAACCAAGGCCTATCTGCTTCTCCTGGCCACCCTTTTGGCCTGTCCCTGCTTCACGTGGGGACAAGCCCCTGTGCAAGGAGAAGCGCACATCTCAGGGGAGCTCACCATCGACGACAGTTGGGAGCCCATGATCTACCTGTCGCTCCTCCCCTCCTTTGAGGATATGTACGTTATGGCAAGTAGTATGATCATTGCGGAAACGGCCATCGACCAACGGGGGCATTTCAGCTTCCACCTTGATTTTCTCCCGGAAGGGGATCATCTCTACCGTCTTCATCTTGTCAAAAAAGGCGATGCCCCCACCAGTCTTATCATCGGTGGAAAAGACGAAAATCACCTCTTCCTCATCGCCCACAAAACGTCTGACATCCATTTGAAGAATCATTCGGCCTTTCCGCCCTTCAAGGAGGTCTCATACGACCACGCTCCCGAAAACAGTGCGCTTCAACAAATCAACTATCTGGTATACCTCACCGATAGTGCCGCAGCGAATAGCTCGCTGACCAAGCGAATGCTCATTGAGAAAAAGCAACAAAACGACCTGCGGTTCATTGCCGACACCTCCTCGCATATCCTGGTATCACTTTTCGCCCTCTACAAGAGTAAATTTACGTTCCAAGACGGTGCCAACCGATCCTTTTACAACAGCTACTTCAAGGCCCGAAAGGGCTACAAGGGGAACCCCTATTTTGACGGACTACGGAAACAGGCTCCTTCCAACCCCACCGTAAGGCTCGGGATCATAGGCAGCCTCCTGGCCCTTCTCTGCCTAATTCTCGGCTTCCTTTTGGGGAGACACAATTTTTCCAAAAAACGAAAGATTGATACCTTGAGTGTTCAAGAACGAAAAATCTATGAACTACTGCTCAAAGGAGCCTCAAACCAGGAGATCTCCGATCATTTCAACATTGCCTTAAGCACGGTGAAGACGCACGTAAGTAACATTTACGGGAAATTAAAGGTAAAGTCACGAAGGGAACTTCTCAACAAAGATTAAATAGCGTCCGTCTATAAAATCCGACTTCTTTGTGATACTTCTCTTCCAAAGGGTCATTTACCTTGGTAAACTCGCGTTTTTCAGCCTTCACAAGCCTCGAATTTGAAGGTTCCATACAGCGGCTGCTCAACCCCCTGGCTTTATGGAGAGACACGAAACAGTCTATCGCTACAAGAACAAAAAAACCGCTCCCCCAAAAAAGGAGAGCGGTTTTTCTCATGGTCTTACCTCTTTCTTTTACTCACCGAGCATCACACGGTGGAAAGCAGTAACTGTAAGATCCGGGTCACACTCTTTAAGGTACTGAGCAACGGTTTTCTTACCATCGCGTACGAATACCTGATTCAGCAGTGTATTCTCTTTGAAGAAACGGCCCAATTTTCCTTGTGCAATTTTCTCCACCATATTCTCAGGTTTTCCCTCTTGACGAATAAGGTCTTTGGCAATCTCCAGCTCCTTATCGATCACTTCCTGAGGAATTCCACTCTCATCCACTGCTACAGGGGCCATTGCAGCCACTTGCATAGCGATTTCATGACCAATTTTTGCCACGTCATCCACCTCTTTATTCATTCCGAGGAGGCAAGCCAACTTATTACCATTGTGATTATAGGATGCTACGTGCGCTGCTTCGAGCATTTCATACTGCTCCAACGCCATTTTCTCTCCGGTTTTACCAATCATCTCCGTAATATGTTCTGCTACGGTATGGTCCTCCATTGAGAGAGCATTAAAGGCCTCGATATCCGCGGGTTTATGGGTCATTGCAAGGTCCATCAAACGGTTTGCAAAATCAACAAAATCCTGGTTCTTTGCCACAAAATCGGTTTCACAGCTCAACTTAAATACGACACCAAACTGGTTGCCTTCGGCTGTTTTGGCGATAACGATTCCTTCTGAGGCCTCTTTATCCGCACGTTTATTGGCCACTTTTTGACCTTTTTTACGAAGTATTTCGATTGCAGTTTCCACATTACCTTCTGCCTCTACGAGCGCTTTTTTACAGTCCATCATCCCGGCACCGGTAATTTTTCTAAGGTTATTAACCTCTTGAGCAGTAATTTTAGTCATTGTGTTGCTCTTCTATTTATAGGTAAAACAAAAAGTTATATTATCTTATTCTTCTGCAGGTTTATCTGCTTCTTTTTCCTCTTTTTTCTTAGCAGCGGCCGCTTCTCTTTTGGCTTTTGCTTCGGCTCTCATCACCTCCTCTTCCGCTTGACGCTTGTCACGCTCAAGTTTCCGCTCGGTAGATCCCTCAATAATAGCATCAACCATTGTCCTCACGATAAGGGCAATTGATTTGGAGGCATCATCATTGGCAGGAATCGCGAAATCAACCTGATTAGGGTTAGAGTTAGTATCAACGATAGCGAAAGTAGGGATATTCAGTTTCTTGGCTTCCGCAACGGCAATATGTTCTTTGTTGATATCCACAATGAACAGGGCCGAGGGCAAGCGATTCAATTCGGAGATACTTCCGAGGGTCTTCTCCAGTTTGGCACGTTCGCGGGTGATCTGTAAGCGTTCACGTTTAGAAAGTGTTTTGTAGGTACTGGTAGTCATCATCTTGTCGATGGAAGTCATTTTCCGTACGGCTTTACGGATGGTCACAAAGTTGGTGAGCATACCACCGGGCCAACGTTCTGTAACATAGGGCATGTTTGCACGTTTAACCTCTTCTGCAACAATTTCTTTTGCCTGTTTTTTGGTAGCGACAAAAAGGATCTTCTTTCCTGATTTGGCAATTTGTTTTACTGCATTGGCTGCTTCATCTACCTTTGCCTGGGTTTTATAGAGGTCGATGATGTGAATACCATTACGCTCCATAAAGATATAGGGAGCCATATTCGGATTCCACTTTCTTTTGAGGTGACCAAAGTGTACACCTGCATCTAATAATTCTTCGAAACTTACTCTTGACATGTGTTTTTTTTTAGCTAGTTTACCTTCTGTTATTCACAATCACCGGGTAGCCATCCACGGGGGGAAGAGTCCCGGCAATTTAGATACTAAACGTAACCGGAATATCAGTCGAAAATTAAATTAACGTTTACTAAACTGGAATTTCTTACGTGCTTTGGGTTGTCCCGGCTTCTTCCGTTCCACCATACGGGGGTCACGACGCATCAAGCCCTGGGCTTTGAGTGCAGGGCGATACTCTTCGTTCACCTCTACCAGCGCGCGGCTGATAGCCAAGCGGAGAGCCTCTGCCTGTCCCTTAAAGCCACCTCCATCAAGGTTAACCTTCACGTCGTACTTTCCTTCCGTCTCTGTAATGATAAAAGGCTGACGAACAACGTATTGCAACGTAGCAATGGGAAAATACTCTTTGTAATCTCTTTTGTTTACCACAATCTTTCCCTCTCCCTCTGTGAGGTAGATACGGGCGATTGCCTTTTTCCTTCTGCCGATTTTGTTAATTACTTCCATCTATAACTATTTTATTGTATTAAGATTCAAAACCTTAGGATCTTGTCCATCATGAGGATGTGTCGCATCTGCATACACCTTGAGGTTGCTCAACAGTTGGCTTCCAAGACGATTCTTGGGGAGCATACCCTTCACGGCTTTCTCCACGATAGCCTCGGGCTTCTTGGCCAACATCTCACGTACGGAGGTGATGCGCTGTCCACCCGGGTAACCGGTATGGCGTACATACTCTTTCTGATCCCATTTCAAACCGGTGAGTTTGATTTTCCCGGCATTGATCACAATAACATTGTCACCACAATCCACATGCGGTGTGAACGAGGGTTTGTGTTTGCCTCTGAGAACGATGGCGATTTTGGAAGCTAAACGCCCCAAAACTTCATTCTCCGCATCAACAACAACCCACTCTTTCTTCACGGTTTCCTTGTTTGCGGAAACGGTTTTGTAACTAAGCGTGTTCATTTGTCGTTTTCTTTTGTCGCTATATAAAAAACTATACTATCCCTAAAAAGGGGTGCAAAAATAGTAGGTTATTTTCTAAAAGACAAATAATTAAGCACCTATATAGAAAAAAAGTAGAAAAAGGGGGAGTTATTGCCCCTCGCGGGCTTACAAAGGGAATCTCACAAGAGGGATTAAAGCACTCATCAAACGGATGCAGGGATATTATTTCCCGCCAAAGTCCCTGTACTTCTCCTCCAGTTGCTCCATCCGCGCTTCAAAAGTATCGTATATCACCGCCATGGCTTCCATCTGCTCATCGGTCAACGGTGTCTGCTGATTTTGGCGCTGATCGGCATACTCCTCCAACTTCTCAAGAACGGCAATTCCTTTGCTACTATTTGCCAGAAATTCAACGGCAATCTTTGTCATCTTGATCTTCACCAGGGTGCTTGCCTCATCCATATCCACATCCTTATAAGGTTCAAGATCTTCAATCAAGGCCTCCATGTTATTGGAGAATTCGTTAATGGCTCCCTCCGAATCTTTCACCAACTGCGTAAGCTCTTTATCACTCTTTATGGCATCGGGAATTGTTATCTCGATGGGAGAAAGGTAGCCCTTATGAGACCCGCGGGATCCCACACCACCACAATTCACAAAAAGTGTTGCCACAAAGAGCCACAATATCAACCGAAACAGGATTACTTTTTTCATATCTTTATACGTTGTAACCTTTGGCTTAGTTTAACGACAAAGTCCGCAAAAATCATCATTCAACTTCCGTCTCCCATCCTCCATCCCCACCATGTTGTACATCTTCTTACAACCGCAGGAGCTTCCTATACAAACCTTTTTTAGTAAACAAAATCAGACGCGAACACACCTACCCTTACTCTACCACCACAAACTCCACACGGCGGTTGTTTGCTCTCCCCTCCGGAGTATCATTACCGGCAATGGGCATACGCTCTCCCCACCCCTTACTGGTCAAACGGTCTTGACTAATACCCATCTCTACCAATCTCTCCACCACCACCTTAGCTCTTCCTTCGGACAGCACTTGGTTGTCGGCTTCGTCACCCTCCGCATCGGTATGCCCTTCCACACTAAAGCGAATATCCGGCTTTTTTTTCATCAACTTATAGATGCTATTAATGGGTCCCATGCTCTCAGGCTTAAGGGTAACATCTCCCACATCAAAGCGGATACCATTGGCAACAATCTTACCCTCTTGCATCACCCGATCGTAATATTTAACGCCACCTTCAGCAATACGTACATTTTTGATAAAAAATTGGGATTCCTCACTGTCGCCAGAACTGCGTTGCAGGGTAAAACCGGTGGGATTAAGTTCAAAATGGGGAATATTGATCACTCGCACGTCATCTAAGTATATCTTCAACTTTCCCCGGGTATAAGCGATGGATAAATGTCGCCACATTCCCTGCTCCTCCATACAATCTTCCGTGCCGGGATACTTTCCAGAAGCACTCATCCCATCAGCGACACTCTCTATCGACTCTATACAGTTCTGCTGCAAGTAGACGCTATAATCTACGGTTTCCTGATTCTTGAGGTCATGTAGATACACATTCATATACCTGCTGTAAGAGTCACAATCTTTGGGAATATAATAATCAAACTCTATGGTAAACACCTCGGGGAGATAATCTTCCTTTCGATTCTTCATATAGGGAATAATTGCACTTTGGTCACCCTCTTTAAGGTAAATCGCTTTTTCACCGTCCACCTCAACGATTTCCGCATTCCCTTCCACCAAATCCCAACGGCTGGGGAATTCACCATTCTCCTCCATGGGGTCGGGGCCATCTTCAAAGATCACCTCATCGCCGGGAACAAAATCAAACTTACTCCACACAAGTTTAGGCGTATAAGGCTCCTTTTTAAGATCCTGTTTATCAGAAACTATTTTATCTTCAGGACCCTTCTCCTCCCTGGAAGAATCACAATTCCCAGAAGCCTCTTCCGCTTCCACATCGCGAGACTCATTACGGTCAGTAGCCTCCCCCACAGACTCCTCACGGTCGACCTTTTTTCGGCGTTTCCTGCGCGGCTTCTTTTTCCCGTCAATCACATCTTCCACATCATCAAATGCCTTATCAATACCTCTGTCTATACGACGTTCCGAGCGGATTTCCGCCTCCTCCTTCACCTTCTCTTTTGCATGTTTGATCAATTTATCCACAAACTGGGCATCCGCATTCTGAAAGGAGACCCCCAAAAGGAAAAAGAGCACAAACAATCTTTTGGCCATCTTCATATATTATTGTTTTACCGTTTAAATTCCAACAGGCACAACCGTATTTTTTCACAAAAAGGGACAAAAATACGATATTAAAAGGAGATAACAAATCACACCCGGCAAAAGGTCATAGACGACACATTAACATCAAAAACCCCTCCACACTACGGAAGGAGCAGCGCATCAAAGTAGGCTTGTAAAAAATCAACCATCTCCCCTCTTATTTCCTGCTGAGAAGCGCTGAAGCCATTGGCCATCAAAGAGAAGAGGTAGACCACTTGGCCTTCGTCGTTAAGCACATATCCGGAGTAGCAGCGCACCCTCGTAAACGAACCACTCTTCATGCGCACCTCATGCCCTCCATACAATGGGAGTGCGATCTCCTCAAGGGTGCCCTCTCCGGGCTTCGGCAACGAGGCAAGAAAAGGGGCAAAAGCGGGAGAGGCAACCATCGTTTCCAACAATGCAACCACCGCCTTTGGCGACACAGCATTGTAAGGACTCATCCCACTTCCATCGTGAAAGAAGATCTTGTGCTGCCCCAAGCGGTGCCGCCAAAAAGCGGCAAGTGTATCAGCGGAAAAGACAATATCCCTCACCCCCCCCGGAGGGGTGGTAGCCTCCAACAGAAGAGCCTCCGCCCATAAATTTCGACTCTCGGTATTGATCTCCCTCACCACGTCGTACAACCCCACCGAACGCAATGTATCCTGGACAAGTGGAATGGAATCGGCCTCACCATATACGCCATCTTCTCCTTGTTCAAAAACCACAGTCGAAAGAGCCAACGCCCGGGAGAGATAACGCAACAGGGTACGCCGGGGATCCCTATCCGCTTCTGCCACCAAAGAACCGCCCCGGCCAAGGGTATCCCACACACAAGCAACAAGATCATCGTGGGAAAACCACAAGGTATTGTCATTAAAATTTGTCGCATAAACCCCCGCCCCCCAAGGCTCCCGAATATCCTCCAACAACCAGGTCGGCGGTAGATGTTGTGCATAAAAGACCTTCTCCTTCAAACGAATGCGCCCCTGAAAAGAGGAGATTCCATGTTTCTGTAACAGCATCCATAAAAAGGAGGCCGGATCTTTTCGAAAAGGATACCCAAAAGAGGAGAACGAGGGATCACCGAAGGTCTCAAAAACCACCTCACCGGAGAAATGCCCCGACAAGGTCGTATCCCCATAAAGCAGCACAGGCGTTTTCCAATGAAACCCTGCCGGTAGATGCTCCAACGCAAAAGCCGTGGAGAAGAGCTTGGTATTCGAAGCCGGCATAAATAGATCGTCGCCCAAACGATCACACAAAAGTGCCTGTTTTTTCAAATCCAACACCACAAAGCCCACACGGGCATCCTGCAATCCCGGATAATCCGCAAAGAGCATCTCCTGCCCGCGCACAGCAAGAACCGAAAAAACGAGAACAACAACAATGGAGCGAAGCAGAAAGGTTTTCATCGACGCAAAGATACAAAGTTATGAAAGACCCTACCCCTCCCCAAAACAACACCTCCCAAACAGCCAAACCTTGCGTCTCCCGCTTACCCCAAAGGGGTACACACAAAAAAAATACACATTTTACCTCTTTACCCGGCAATAGTGAAAAAAAGTTTTATATTTGCAAAACTTTTCACACAGCTCGGGGTGTGGCGCAGTTGGTTAGCGTGCTTGACTGGGGGTCAAGAGGTCGCGAGTTCGAGTCTCGCCACTCCGACGGAAAGCCGGGTTTTTGCCCGGCTTTTTTTATGGCAATATCGCCAATCCAACACCCAACACCTTCATAAAATACCACCCCAACAGCACCATCAGGTTGTTAAGATCTCCCTCCTATCAAAATATACGTTTTAACTGTTTTTTTTACCAATTTCGTATAAATCAAACAATTCATTATACCTCTAGGGTGATTTTTGACCAACGTCACAAGAAGATGGAAGCATTTAAGGAGAATAAAAAGTTTCAAAGCACCGTAAAAAAAGCCAAGGAGCTTTTTTGGAAGCATGGAATCAGAAGGGTCTCCATCGAAGAGATTTGTGCGAAAATATGCATTGACCTTTGATACAGCTATCCCCCAACACATCTTTACAAAAGCCAGTTTGAAAAAGTAGGATATCCCGCTCATTAAAAGGATAAAGATCCACATAAAACTCTTTGGGAAGGTAAAAAGCGCCCCCCAGCGCGTTACAGTGAAAAATTCCGTAAATTGCATCCGCAATAAAAAACACTCCTATGAAGGCTATACTGCGGATACTCATACTACCCCTAACCCTCTTTTTGATGGCTTCCTGCGGTCATCAACACGACTTTGAAAAACACTACCTCGACGGTGAATGGGAGTTCAAACAGTTGGACAGCACCACATGGATGCCGGCAACAGTTCCCGGAACCATCCATACCGACCTAATGGAGAACGGGGTGATTGAAGACCCCTTCTATCGACTCAACGAACAGGAGGTACAGTGGGTAGATAAAGTGGACTGGGAATACAAAACCACCTTTAAAATTGATGAAAGATACCTACAGAATGATGCCATTAAACTACACTTTGACGGGCTGGACACATGGGCAACCGTATACCTCAACGGCGTACGAATTTTGCAAGCGGACAACATGTTTTATCAATGGGAAGTAGCGGTAAAAGCATTGCTAAAAGAGGGAAAAAACACCCTTCGCATCCTATTTCACTCCCCCATCAACAAGGGGTTGGAGCTGCGAGAGGCACTGGGCTACGAGCTTCCCGGAGCAGAAAATGACCAGTCACAACGGGGAGGCACCGGAGATCTCAAAACAGTTGTTTTCAGCCGCAAGGCACAATACCATTTCGGCTGGGATTGGGGCCCACGTCTGGTCACAGGAGGCATCTGGCAACCCGTCTACCTCACAGCGCACAACACCGCCCAAATCCAACAGGTGCAGTTTCACCAAAAGAGCCTTACGGAAGAGAAGGCCACACTGGACATCCATATTCAGGTGGAATCTTTTGAAGAGGAGAATGTTGCAGTAGCCATTTTTAGGGGAGATGCCATTGTTGCGGAAAAGAGCTTCGACCTAACCACTGGCACCAACGGCCTTACCCTGCCCATCACCCTCAAAAACCCGGAATGGTGGTGGCCCAATGGCCTTGGCACCCCGCACCTTTATGACTTTAAGATCACGCTAAACAAGAATAACCGAACCATTGACCGCACCTATGAATCCATCGGACTGCGCACCATAGCGTTGGTGCAGGAGCCGGACGAGGAGGGGAGCAGCTTTTACTTTAAGGTAAACGGCCGCCCCCTCTTCATGAAAGGGGCAAACTACATCCCGCAGGATATCTTCCTCCCACGTGTCAGCCCGGAGGATTACGAGCACCTTATCCAATCAGCGGCAGCGGCAAACTTCAACATGCTGCGTGTTTGGGGCGGAGGAATTTACGAGCAAGAGCTCTTCTACGACCTATGTGACCAGTATGGTATCCTCGTATGGCAGGACTTTATGTTCGCCTGTGCCATGTATCCGGGAAACCCGGCATTCCTTACCAATGTGGAGAAGGAAGCCAGACAAAATGTACAACGCCTTCGCAACCATCCGTGTATTGCCCTATGGTGCGGCGATAACGAGATTCTCTCGGCATGGAACCGTTGGGGGTGGAAAGAGACGGTAATCGAACACCAAGGTGAAGCCATTGCCGACACCATCTGGAAGGCCTACGACACCATCATGCACGAGATTCTCCCAGCCATCGTCAAAAAACATGACCCTGAACGCCCCTACTGGGGCTCTTCGCCCAGTGCCGGCCTCGGCCAATTGGAAAATGGGAAATCCGGAGATAACCACTACTGGGGCGTGTGGTGGGCCAAAGAGCCCTTTGAGAAGTACAAAGAGGAGATCCCCCGCTTTATGTCAGAGTACGGCTTTCAATCCTTCCCGGAGCTCAACAGCGTCAAAAACTATACGCAACCGGAAGACTGGGATATAGAATCGGCAGTGATGCGTTCACACCAACGCTCCTCCATCGGCAACGGAACCATCAAAGAATACATGGAGCGCGACTACCGTACCCCCAAGGACTTCCCCCTGTTTCTCTATGTAAACCATGTCCTCCAGGCCGAAGGTATCCGCACCGCTATGGAGGCGCACCGCCGCCACATGCCCCACTGCATGGGCTCACTCTACTGGCAACTTAACGACTGCTGGCCCGTGGCCTCCTGGTCGGGAATCGACTATTACGGCCAATGGAAAGCCCTGCACTACTTCGCGAAAAAAGCATTTAATACGGTGTTGGTCTCTCCTGATCTGGATACACTGGACAATGTAACCATCCACTTGGTATCAGACCTTCCGGAACCCCAAAAAGCCATACTCACATGGAAACTCGTGGACTTTGAAGGCAACATCCGCAAAAAGGCAAAGAGAGACATCACCATACCGGCAAACAGCGCACAACGTTTTTTTAAGACACCAGCAAAACAGCTTCTTCCCGATAGCTTACGACAGAATCACCTCCTCGCTGTGACGGTTGAAGACATGGAAGGAAACCCGTTATCGAAAAACATTCTCTATTTCGACCGCCCCAAAAATCTCGCCCTACCGCAACCCGGAATCACATGGACGGCAAAGAAAAAGGAAGAGACACTCCTGATCACGATACAGGCCCAAAGGCTGGCAAAAAATCTCTATCTACAAGCTGAGATGGAAGGAGACTTCTCCGACAACTATTTCGACCTGTTACCGGGAGAGGAGCGAACCCTTACTTTCACCCCCGACAATCGTTTCTCCGAAGCAAAAGCCACAAAGGGAATCACCCTCATTAGCATGGTGGATAGTTTTGAAGAAGTGGAACCCGAAGAATTGCCAACAGAAGCGCAACCCCGGGATACCCTATGACAGATTGTCACTCTTTCTCCCTAAAAGCATCCCTCAAGAGTTTGGCACATATTTGGATGGTACCTTTGTTTCTAAAAATAGATGAAAAACAAATAACATAGATTATCACGCAACACGTAGAAATTATGAATGAAGCTCCCGAAAAAGTAAAATGTTTAGTAATCGGATCCGGGCCGGCAGGATACACTGCGGCAATATATGCGGCCAGAGCAGACCTTAAACCGGTTCTTTACCAAGGACTACAGGCAGGAGGACAGCTCACCACCACCACCGAGGTGGAGAATTTCCCCGGTTACCCCCAGGGGATTGACGGACCGGCAATGATGCAGGATCTGGAAAAACAGGCCAAACGATTCGATGCAGACATCCGTTTTGGTATTATCACCGAGGCTGACCTCTCCGAACGTCCTTTTAAACTGAAAGCCGACGACGGAAAAGAGATCCTTGCAGAGACGGTAATCATCGCTACCGGAGCAACCGCCAGGTACCTGGGCTTGGAGTCCGAAGAAAAATTCAAGGGACAAGGCGTCTCCGCCTGTGCCACATGTGACGGATTCTTCTACCGCGGACAAGACGTAGCCGTGGTTGGAGGAGGAGATACCGCCGCCGAAGAGGCCACCTACCTCGCCAACCTCTGTAACAAAGTGTACCTCATCCATCGCCGTGACGAACTACGCGCCTCCAAAGCAATGGCCAAACGAGTTATCGAGACCCCCAATATCGAGGTCCTTTGGAACTCCACCACCAAAGAGGTGCTGGGCGACATGAAAGGGGTTAATGGAGTGCTTCTGGAGCATGTAGTTACCAAAGAGGAGAAGAAAATTGATGTGACGGGCTTCTTCGTGGCCATCGGACACAAACCCAACACTGAGCTCTTCAAGGGCCAGTTGACCATGGATGAAAACGGTTACCTTGTCACTCAACCCGACTCCACAAAGACCAATATTCCCGGGGTATTCGCTGCCGGCGACGTACAAGATCACGTCTTCCGACAAGCCATCACCGCTGCCGGAACAGGGTGTATGGCCGCCATCGAAGCAGAACGCTTCCTCGGCGAACAACCCTCATAGAGACGAAATCCTAATCGATGATCCGCACTGTTCTCCGGGTTTTATGACAACCTGATGAGTGGTGCGGATTAATTTCGATGAAGGTGGTAGAGATACTCCTCCCCTTCATGGTTCTCCACCAACAGAAGAAGGGGCTCTACATATTCTCTCACCTCAAAGTAGCTCTCCACACCTCCCTCTGAAAACAAGACAATACGGCTATCCCCATCTGTCATGCGCCAACGACCGCGCTCTGTAGCCTTTAAGGTTGTTCTTTGGTAAGAACCATCCCCAAAAAGGGTTAACCGATACACCGATCGCAACTCTTCTAAAAACTTTTCGTAGGCCTCCTTCTCCGGCACCGACATGTTCGGATTCAGCGGTTTATCAAAAGAGATCAGTTTCCACTCTCCAAGAATTTGATCCTGAAAAGAGAGCGATGACGACACCTCTTCCTCCTCCCGAGAGAGTTCGCGATCACTATAGATGGTCTTACAAGCGGTAAAAGCCCATACGGCAAAAACCATGGCAAAAACATTCAAATACTTCATCAAAATAGGTTTCAATTTCACAAACAGGAGACAAAGATACGAAAAGGTGCATTCTAAGGAAAATGAACATGCCACAGAGCATTGTTTTTGATGGGCCTGTATGCGCATTAACAATTATCATGTATATTTGTATTATGGGAGCTTCTCAAAAGCCATCTTTTATGGGGCATTTTAGGAAGATCCCCTTTACATAACCATCACTGTAATACCCAAAAATATGAAGGTTTTCTTTTTCCGGGGATCTGAAAGAATCATTGCTGTAGGCGCCAAAGAGACGCTCACACCAAACGACATCCACAAACTACAATGGCTCTTTAGCCAGGCCACACATACCAACGCGGACCACATAGACGGAATTTTTATAGGCCCCAGGAAGGAGATGCTCACCCCCTGGAGCACCAATGCCGTGGAAATCACCCAAAACATGGGCATTGAAGGGATTTTCAGGATTGAAAAGTTTTACCAAGCCATGGAAGAATCGACCTTTGACCCCATGATTCAGGCTCAATACCGTGGACTAACCCAGGAACTCTTTACCATCCACAAAAAAGCGGACCCCATCGTACACATTGAGGACATTGCCGAATACAACCAAAAGGAGGGCTTAGCACTCTCCGAAGAGGAGATCCGCTACCTCAATGAGGTAAGTGAAGAGATTGGCCGAAAACTTACCGACAGCGAGGTATTTGGATTCTCCCAGGTAAACTCGGAACACTGCCGCCACAAGATTTTCAACGGACTCTTTGTCATCGATGGTGTAACCCAAAAGGATTCCCTTTTTGATCTTATTCGAAGAACTTCCAAAGAGAACCCCAACTACCTGGTCTCGGCGTACAAAGATAATGTGGCCTTCATTGAGGGGCCGGAGGCAGAACAGTTTGCCCCCGAATACCAGGAGAAAGCGGACTTCTTTGTCATCAAGGATTACCCAACAGTGATCTCGCTAAAAGCGGAAACACACAACTTCCCCACCACCGTAGAGCCCTTCAACGGTGCAGCTACAGGATCCGGTGGAGAGATTCGCGACCGTCTGGCCGGAGGAAAGGCAAGCCTCCCCATTGCCGGAACAGCCGTCTACATGACCTCCTACCCAAGGCTCTCAGAGAGGGCATGGGAAACACAGATTACGCCACGTCCATGGCTCTACCAATCACCGGAAGCCATCCTCATCAAGGCCTCCAATGGGGCCTCTGACTTTGGCAACAAATTTGGCCAGCCGTTAATCTGTGGCTCCCTGCTCACCTTTGAACATGAGGAGAACCAAAAGACCTATGGGTTTGACAAGGTGATCATGTTGGCAGGGGGTGTGGGATCTGCACGCAAACAGGACGCCCTGAAAGACAAACCCCGGAAAGAGGATCGGATCGTCGTACTGGGAGGCGACAACTACCGCATCGGAATGGGAGGCGGAGCCGTCTCCTCCGTGGCCACGGGAGAATTTGCCAACACCATTGAACTCAATGCAGTACAACGCTCCAACCCGGAAATGCAAAAACGGGTGGCCAACGCCATTCGTGCCATGGCCGAACGCCCTGAAAACCCCATCATCGCAATTCATGACCACGGAGCCGGCGGCCATCTCAACGCCCTCTCCGAACTGGTAGAAGAGACCGGAGGGAAAATCAACCTCAATAGACTCCCCATCGGAGACCCCACCCTCTCGGCAAAAGAGATTGTGGGAAATGAGTCTCAAGAGAGGATGGGACTTGTAATCAGCCCGGAAGCACTCGAGACGCTGCAAAAAGTGGCCCAAAGAGAACGAGCCCCCATGTACAACGTGGGAAAAGTTACCGGGGACATGCAGTTTACCATCGAGAATGAAGAGACCCAGGAGTGCCCCATTGACCTACACCTCACCCGTTTCTTTGGAAAACCGCCCAAAACGGTTTTGACCGACCAATCGGAAAATGAAACCTATAGCCGTGTTGAAATAAACGACAACTTGCTCACCCACTACCTGGAACAGGTATTACAGATTGAAGCAGTGGCGTGTAAAGACTGGCTCACCAACAAGGTGGACCGTTCCGTAACAGGGAAGATTGCCCATCAACAGTGTTGCGGGGAACTGCAACTTCCCCTTAACGACTGCGGAGTGGTCGCCCTGGACTACTCGGGGAAGAAGGGAATCGCCACCTCCATTGGCCACGCACCCATCAGTGCGCTGGCAGACCCGGAGAAAGGCTCCCGCCTTGCCATCACGGAAGCACTCACCAACCTTGTTTCTGCCCCCCTCTCCCACCAACTCCAAGGAGTATCACTAAGTGCCAACTGGATGTGGCCGGCCAAAAACGAAGGGGAAAACAAACGACTATATCGTGCTGTAAAAGCGGTCTCAGATTTTGCCTGTGCACTAGGCATCAACATCCCCACAGGGAAAGACTCCCTCTCCATGACCCAGAAATACCCCAATGGAAAAACGGTATTCTCTCCCGGAACCGTGATCATCTCAGCCGTGGCTCAAACGGAAGGGGTGGAAGGCGTGGTTACCCCCGCCGTCAGGGTTGCAGCGGAAACCTCCCTCTGCTATGTCAGCTTCTCGGACGGCAACCTGACACTGGGAGGATCCAGCCTGGCCCAAACCCTCAACAAAGTGGGGAAAGCGATCCCCGATGCGGCTACCCCCTCACAAATGGTCACCACATTTAACACCCTGCAAAAACACATTACAGCGGGAAATATCTTAGCCTGTCACGATGTGAGCGCCGGCGGTCTCATCACCACCCTTCTGGAGATGAACTTCGCCAACACCTCCACCGGAATGCACATCACTTTGGACAAATTCTCCGAAAAAGAGACCCTTAACGTACTCTTCAGCGAAGCCCCAGCCGTGGTTATTCAACTAAAAAATAGCGCATTAGAGGATCTCTTGTCCGCTCACAATGAAATCACCGCTCTCACGCTTGGCACTGTCAACAAAAGCCAACAACTGTCCATTACACACGGAGAGGAACATTTCACTCTCGACATCTCCAAACTAAGGAAAAAATGGTTCGAGACCAGCTATCTCCTTGATAGAAAACAGACCAATCCTGAGCTGGCAAGAGAACGATACGAAAATATTACCCATACACCCCTCCATTATCACTTCCCTGACTCCTTCACCGGAAAAGCAGCAGACTTGGGCATCACCCTAAGCAGAAGAGCGCCGGGGAGCATAAAAGCGGCCATCATCAGGGAAAAGGGAGTGAATGGTGACCGTGAGATGGCCTATGCATTGCACTTGGCAGGATTCCAAGTGAAAGACATACACATGACAGACCTTATCTCCGGCAGGGAGGATCTCTCCGACGTACAAATGATCGTCTTTGTGGGAGGCTTCTCAAACTCCGATGTATTGGGCTCTGCCAGGGGATGGGCCGGAGCTTTTCTTTACAACGAAAAGGCCAAAAGGGCCCTGGACAACTTCTACACCCGGAAAGACACCCTGAGCCTGGGGGTGTGCAACGGCTGTCAACTTATGGCCACATTGGGGTTAGTCTATCCTGACATGGAGAAACATCCCCAGCTTCACCACAACAAATCAGGAAAATTTGAATCGGCTTTCCTCCATGTGGAGATTCCCCCCAACAATGCGGTCATGCTACAGCACCTCGAGGGATGCAAGCTGGGCGTTTGGGTAGCCCATGGCGAAGGTCGGTTTATCCTCGACAAAGGGGAAGAGGCATACCATATCCCCATGAAATATAGCCACAGCACCTATCCGGCTAATCCCAATGGGTCGGACTATAATGTGGCGGCAATCTGCTCAAAAGATGGACGTCATCTTGCCATGATGCCACACATTGAGCGAGCCTTTACCCCCTGGCAGTGGCCCTACTATCCTCATCATCGCAACGACGAGGTCTCTCCATGGATCACCGCCTTTATCAACGCAAAACAATGGATTGAACAAAAAAACCGTAACCTATGACCCTCAAAACAGCCATCATCACAGGAGCCACCTCCGGGTTTGGAAAAGCCACCGCCGAAAAATTTGCCACACAGGGCTACCGCCTTGTACTCACTGGAAGACGTTCGGAGAGGCTCACCGAATTGACAAACCAGCTCCGAAGAGAACACCAAACGGAGACCCTTTGTCTAACCTTTGACGTACGAGACCGAGAGGCCGTACGAAAAAACCTTGAGATCCTTCCTGAGGATTGGAGAGCCGTTGATGTACTGGTGAACAATGCGGGATTAGCGCTGGGGTTAACGCCCCTCCAAGAGGGCGATTACCGCGATTGGGATCAAATGATCGACACCAACGTCAAGGGGCTTCTCTACGTAAGCGAAGTGATCATTCCCTGGATGATCAAGTACAAAAAGGGACATATCATCAACGTGGGAAGCATCGCCGGCACGGAAGTATACCCCGGAGGAAACATCTACTGCGCCTCCAAACACGCAGTCAATGCCATCTCCAAAGCCATGCGCATAGATCTTGTAAAACAGGGCATCAAGAAACAGAGTTCTCCATAGTGCGCTTCAAAGGTGACCGGGAAAAAGCCGGAGCGGTCTACAAAGGCTATGACCCCATGAAAGCAGAAGATATTGCAGAGATCATCTCCTACGTGGCCTCGCTTCCTCCACACCTAAACGTCAACGACATCGAGATCACCCCCACTGCTCAAGCCAACGCTTACACTGTCCATAAACACTAAATAGTGTTTATCCATAAAGTCAAGGCTTTGAGAAGAGGCTGTATAGAAAGCTCGAATTCGAGGCTTGCGAAGACCGAAATAGGTGAGTTTACTGAAGTAAATGACCACTTGGAAGGCAAGCATAACAAAGAAGTTGGACTTTATAGACAGACGCTAAACAGAGTCCATCTATAAATAAAACCTAAACCCCGCTCAATCATCATTAAAAAAGAAACAACGATGGCAAATGTAAACAGGATCTTTGACCTCCTTCCCTACATGCAGGAGAAATATCCCCATTTGGACGATGCACTGGTTACAAAAAAACGAAATGAATGGGTTACCTGTTCCACGGACAAGTATCGTGCGATGGCAGATCTCATAAGTTATGGATTACTCTCATTGGGCATCCGAAAAGGGGATAAGATTGCCTCCATCAGCAACAACCGTACCGAGTGGAATTGGCTCGACATGGGGATCATGCAAATCGGAGCCGTACATCTCCCCATCTACCCCACTATCAGTGAAGATGACCACCGCTATATTCTCACACACAGTGAGGCCAAACTAATCTTTACCAGTGGCGTAGACATGCTCCGCCGCATTGAACATTTGGTTCCCCACATTGACAATATTGAAGGATTTTTCACCTTTGAAAAACACCAGGGAGTAAGGCCTTTGGAAGATATCATCCAAATGGGAAAACAGGCGGTAAAGGAGTTTGACCTCAAGAGATACAAAGAGGCGGTAGGCCCACAAGATCTTGCCACCATGATCTATACCTCCGGAACCACGGGAACCCCCAAAGGGGTGATGTTATCCCACCAAAACTTGGTGCATAACTTTACCTCCGTTTCCTGGATTATGGAGAGCAAGTTGCAACCCCACGCCAAGGTCTTCTCCTACCTCCCCCTCTGTCATATCTACGAAAGGATGATCAACTACGCCTACCAATACCTGGGCTACTCCATCTCCTATGCGGAAAATATCGGAAAGATTGCCGACAATCTAAAGGAGGTGAAACCGGACATGATGTGTTCCGTACCAAGACTGATGGAGAAGACCTACGACAAGATCATCATGAGCGGACGAAAATTGACAGGAATCAAAAAACAACTCTTCTTTTGGGCAGTAAACCTCGGTCACCGGTACGAACTGGAAAGGGCAAACGGATGGATCTATCACCTGAAACTAACTATTGCGGATAAACTTATCTTCAGTAAATGGAGAGAAGCTCTTGGAGGCAACCTGAAGATCATCGTCTCGGGAGGTGCTGCCATACAACCCCGTCTGGGACGAATCTTTACCGCAGCAGGGATCGACATTATGGAGGGCTATGGACTTACCGAGACCTCACCGGTGATTGCCGTAAGTAACTATGCACCCCATGGACGCCAATTCGGCACAGTGGGACCTCCCACAAGAGGCGTAAAAGTAAAAATCGAACAGGATGGCGAAATCTGTACGAAGAGCCCCTCCGTGATGATGGGATACTACAAAGCCCCTGAGCTTACGGCCGAAGTGACCGATAGCGAAGGATGGTTTCATACAGGAGACCTGGGAGAGATCACTCCCGAAGGACACGTAAAAATCACTGGACGAAAAAAAACCATTCTCAAAAACTCCTTTGGAAAGTATATCAATCCGGAATTTATTGAAAATAAACTCAAAGAATCTCCGTTTATTGATAATGCCATGGTGGTAGGAGAGAACCAAAAATTTGCGGCAGCACTGATTATCCCTAACTTCAACCACCTCAAGTCCTGGTGTAAGGTGAAAGGCATTGACTATTCACTCAATAAAGAGATGGTAAGAAAGCCACGCATCGTAGAGCGCATAAAGAGAGAGGTCAATACCATCAACAAAACACTGGGATCGTCGGAGCGGATCAGTAACTTCCGGCTCATGGCCTATGAATGGACCGTAGATACGAAGGAGCTTTCAGCGGCGCTGAAGATCAGAAGACACTACGTTCTTGAGAAATATAAACAAGAGATCGAAGACCTCTTCTCCTAATCCTATTGCAACCACAGATGTATGCCCGAGATCACTAGACTGTTCGACTTACTTCTCCCTTACAAAACTCCTGCCGAAGGAGAAACGGTTGTCTTTACCCACACCCGAGACGAAACAACGAACACCATTACCGGCACAGCCTACCGGGACACGGTCAACCGATTATCTCTGGGGCTTCTGGAAAAGGGAATCTCAAAGGGCGACACCGTTGCCACCATACTCACCAACCGCCCCGAATGGAACTACTTTGACATGGCACTGCTGCAAATAGGGGCCATACAGGTGCCCATCTACCCCACCTCGGGATTTGACAACTGCCACTACATCTTTCACAATGCCAAGATCGCCATGCTGGTGGTGGAAGATGAAACGATGCTGCGAAGGATGAAACGTGCCATCAACACGCTACCCGACTACGTAAAAGTTATCACCATTGACAAGGTAAGAGGCTACAAACAGTGGCTGACGATTCCCGTGAACCATACGGAATACGAATCGAAAAAAGAGTTGCTCCAACAGGTCAAATCCACCATCCTTGAAGAGGATATCGCCTCGGTAATCTACACCAGTGGCACCACCGGAGACCCCAAAGGGGTGATGCTAAGCCATCACAACTTCATCAGTAACTTTTCCGCTATCTCGGCTCTCATGCGAAAGGAGTTGGTAAACACCGCCCTAAGCTTTCTTCCCCTGTGTCATGTCTATGAACGTACCCTAAACTACATGTACCAACACTTAGGCATAACCATCCATTACGGAAGGGGACACCTATTCATCAAGGAAGATCTATCCCTTTTGCAGCCCAATATGATGTGTGTCGTCCCCCGAATCCTGGAGAAGATCTACACAAAAATTTACGCTGAGGGAAGAAACATGAGAGGGCTAAAAAAGCTGCTCTACTACTGGAGTCTCAATGTAGCGGCTCATCACCGGGTAGGAAGAAAAAACGGAATACTTCACAACATGCAATACCGCATTGCAGACCGGATCACCTACAACCGAATTCGTAAACTATTTGGCGGAGAGTTAAAGGTGATCATCTCCGGAGGGGCAGCACTAAACAACAAGTTATTACGCTCTTTTACGGCATTTGGTTTTTTTGTGTTGCCGGGCTATGGTCTCACGGAAACCTCTCCGGTAATTGCGGTAACGACCTTCGACAAACGAGGGGTACGAGAGGGTACGGTGGGCCCCCTACTGCAAGGCGTCTCGGTCAAGATCTCCCAAAGCCATGAGATCCTGGTAAAAGGCCCCAATGTCATGAAAGGCTACTATAACGACCCGGAAAAGACCCAAAAAGCCTTCGATGAAGAGGGCTGGTTTAAAACCGGAGATACTGGCATCATCGTCAAAAAGAGATTCCTAAAAATCAACGCACGAAAAAACGAGCTCTTCAAAACCTCCGGCGGAAAGTTTGTGTCCCCCCAACTTATGGAAAATAAAATCCGCGAATCGGACTTCATCGAAAACATCATGATCATCGGGGAAAAAAGGCCTTTCCCCACCGCCATTATCACCCCCAATTTCGATTTTCTCACCAGTTGGGCCCAACGCAAAGAGATTAAGTTTAGTTCGCACAAAGACCTCATTACCGACACAAGGATACAACAACGAATCGCCGTGGAGTTGAATCGCTACTCTGAAGATTTTGACCGTTGGGCAAGGGTCAGGAAATTTATCCTCACGCCCCGGCAGTGGACCTCCGAGTCGGGATTCCTCACCCCTACGCTAAAACTACGCAGGAAGGAGATTGAAAGAAAATACCGGAGAGCTATTGAGAAGATGTACGAAGATTAGGGTTGTGCCAGAATCCGATAGTTCAGTTCCCGAATCAATTCTCCGCCCGGATTACTCACATTACCAATACCCTTACTTTTTAGATCGTACTCACGCAACAAAGCAATAACCCGAGCCACACTCTTTCGGGAGTAATGGCGTGCAGCCATCTCATAATCTTTCACAAAAAATGGATTCACCTTCAGCGCCCGAGCTACCACATCCTTGGATTTATTCTTCAGTTCGTGATAAAGCCCCACCTTGGTAAAGTAGTTGAACAAGATAGCCGTAATCTTGGGAACGGGCATCTCTTTTTCATTCACCGAAAAATAGTGCGCAATACGTCCTGCCTTCATCTTATCCCTTTGCCCCAAGGCATTCTGATACTCAAACACATTGTACTCTTTCGAGATACCTATATGCTCTTCGATATGGGTTGCCGTAATGGTTCCCTTTTCCGGCACATTGATAAACAGCTTATTGAGCTCATTCACCACCTTTCCCAACTGATTTCCCAGATGGTCTGCCAAGAGAGCACACTCCCTCGGCCCAATCTTAAAGCCCCGCTTCCGGATATACTCTGAAATCCACTGTGGCATCTGATAATCCCGCATCTGCGGCGCTTCAAAAAACACCCCGTTCCTGGCAATGGCCTTGGCAAAAGAGGTTCTCCGATCCAACTTCTTATACTTGTAGGTCATCACAAGAATGGTAGATAACAACGGGGATTTCACATAGGGCTCCAACCCGGCGATCTGTTTAATATCCTGCGCCTCCTTAATGATAATCAACTGATGAGAAGCCATCAAAGGAAAACGTTTGGCAAGGCTGATAATCTGCTTTACATCCGTGTCTCGTCCATAAAGCACCGTCTGATTAAAATCACGTTCGGCCTCTTGCAACACCGTATCCTCTATCATGCCCACAATCTCATCAATGTAATAGGTCTGCTCTCCCGTCAAGAAATAGATGGGGTGATAAACCCGCTTCTCCAAATTCGCTATGATCTTCTCAAAGGTCATCCGTAACAATTTTACATTTCAAAACGCAGATGCTTTACCGTTTGGCCATTGTTAATCAATTGCTTCAACGAATCAATACCAATCATAATATGCTCTTCCACAAAAAGGGTGGAGACCTTCTCATCGGAGGTGGTTGTTTTAATCCCTTCAGCGATCATCGGTTGATCCGACACAAGGAGTAGAGCTCCCGTGGGTATTTCATTGTAAAAACCTACCGAGAAAAGCGTTGCCGTCTCCATATCAATGGCCATAGCTCTAATCTCGCGAAGGTAGGCTTTAAAAGCTTCGTCGTGTTCCCACACCCGCCTATTGGTGGTATACACCGTTCCCGTCCAGTAGTCGCGCTGATAATCCCTGATGGTGGTGGAGATCGCCTTTTGGAGGCTAAAAGCAGGGAGTGCAGGCACCTCAGGGGGGAAGTAATCATTGGAAGTCCCCTCCCCACGAATGGCTGCAATGGGAAGAATATAGTCTCCCAGGTTATTTTTTCGCTTCAAGCCACCACACTTTCCCAAAAAAAGAGTCGCTTTCACCTCCACGGCTCCCAACAGATCCATGATACTCGCCGCATTGGGACTCCCCATTCCAAAATTTATCATGGTAATTTCACCACATGTTGCACTGGGCATGGCCCGGTCGAGCCCCTTGATCTCCACATGGTGCATCCCGGCAAAAAGCTCCAAATATTTTTGGAAGTTCGTCAAAAGCACGTAGGAACCAAAATCCTCCGCACAGGTACCCGTGTAACGCGGAAGCCAATCCACGATAATATCTTCTTTTTTCTTCATAAAAAACCCTCCATTGGATGCGCTCAAAGTTACTCAATTTTTCACGCACAGGAGCCCAAAGAAATTATCTATTTTTGCCCCATGGATGCTCATGCCCCACAGAAAGGAATTTCTCCGGAGATACGCATACGAAAAAACGGAACAAACAGCGAAGTTTTCGACCCCGTACGAAGGAAATGGGTAGCACTTACGCCTGAAGAGCGGGTAAGGCAATACGTTTTATCCCTGCTCATCCATCACAAAAAAGTGCCCATAGGACACATCGCCGTAGAAAAAGTCCTGAAGTTTAACCAAAAAATATTCCGTGCCGACGCCGTAGTCTACAACAGAGAGGGGAAACCCCTCCTCATCGTTGAATGCAAAGCCCCGGAGGTCAACATCACCCAAACTGTCTTTGACCAGGTTTTCCGGTATAACCTCATCCTAAAGGTTCCTTACGTATGGGTTTCCAACGGAAAAGAACACTATTTTGCGGAAATAGACTACCGCCACAAAACCAGCAGATTTCTTGATTCATTACCCTCCTTTGAAACCATGAAAACGAAATAGTACCCACAAAAAAAATAGCCATACCCCGACACGCCATAAGCAAACGCCAAAAAGGGAAGCAAGGAGTTACCATAAAGTGTTAATTGTTAGAGAAATCGAAGGGAGAAGAGAGAAAACAGAACAGCAAAACCACCTAAAACAATCATTTACAACCAATTAGAACCTATCCGTAAAATCAGCATTTTAAAAAGAGGCTGTCTAGAAAGTTCGAATTCGAGGCTTGCGAAGGCTGAAATAGGGGAGTTTACTGAGGTAAATGCGATGTGTTGAGCAAAGCCGAAAGAACCATTTGGAAGAGAAGCATCACAAAGAAGTCGGACTTTATAGACGGACGCTAATTAGTGCCTGTCCATAAAGTCAGCGTTTTGAGAAGAGGCTGTCTAGAACGTTCGAATTCGAGGCTTGCGAAGGCTGAAAAATGTGAGTTTACTGAGGTAAATGACCATTTTGAAGACAAGCATAACGAAGAAGTCGGACTTTATAGACAGCCTCTAATTATATCACTTATCGCTTATTAATGATTCAAGCCATCGCAAAGTCTTTGCTGTTTTCTTACAAAGCGCAGATAAAAAACCAAGGGATTTTAAAGAAGGCTTCCAGAAAATTAAAAAAAATTTTTAGCTTTGCATACAGAAAAAAGGTAACCATGAAAACAGTTATTCAAGTTCTTCTCGCGATTGGTATTGTTATCCTAGGCTATTTGGTATATGACAGCATCATGAAGCCCCTCCGCTTCGAGCAGGAAAAGAAACTCCGTAGTGAAATGGTCGTAAAAAGGCTGAGAGATATTCGTTCTGCCCAAATTGCATATAAGTCTCAACACAGAGCTTATGCGGGAACGTTCGACACCCTTATCGACTTCATCAAAAAAGGAGAAATTCCTGTAGTAAAGATGATTCCCGACCCCAAGGATACCACTTTTACACGCAGTATCCTGGATACCATCGGATACGTTCCGGTCATAGACTCCCTTTACAAAGGGAGAAAGAAATTCAATCCGGATCGCATTCGTTTTATCCCCAAGATAGCAGGCGCCGAGTTTGAAATGAAAGCGGACTTTATCGAGCGGAGCAATGTACAGGTCCCGGTATTCGAAGTTAAAGTACCCAATCTGGTCTTCCTCGAGGGAATGGATAAGCAGATGATTCTGAACATGAATGACAAGCAAGAGACCAACAACCTCTACCCCGGCCTTAAAGTCGGCTCCCTTATTGAAGCCTCCACCGATGGGAACTGGGAGTAGACATCCCCATTATGAAAAAGGCCGGTATTGTAAATACGAGTATTAGCCTTGTCCATAAGGGAACTCAAGAAGCACTTAACACACATGCTATCGCATCTATCCGAGTTACACCGGACGCGTTTTCTTATGCCCTCTTCAACCCCGAGACAAGCCAATATTACCAGCTTGAATCATTCGACTTACAAGGCGTTACGAGCGAAGAGCGCTGGAAAGAGACACTCCGGGAACTTTTTGAAGAGCACCCCGTTATTTTGGAAGAATACGCCAAAACTTATCTTCAATGGGCCTTCCCCGGTGCACTCTTAGTACCTGCGCCCCTCTACACCCCTCAAAAGAAGAAACTCTATTTTAAGTACAACTACGATACCTCCCCCAAACAGCTTATCCACGAGGATCTCCTCCCCTCTTTCGATGCGGTCTTACTCTATCCTATCGCTTCCGATATTGATCAGTTTCTACAGACCCTCTTTCCTAAAGCCATCCGTACCCATCACCTATCCAACCTACTGCTCATCTTAAAAAAAGGCTATTGTTCTGACCAATCCTCAACCCAGCTATTTGTTCAAGTTAACAAAAACAGCTTTGACCTTATTCTCTTTCGTCAAAAAGAGTTGCAATTCCTCAACACATTTCCCTATAAAACGGCAGAAGACTTCCTATACTTTCTACTACTCACCATGAAAACCTTATCCCTGGACACGGAGACCCAAAAAGTCACCCTCTTGGGAGCCATCGCATCCGATGCGATATTAACACAAAAAATAGCCAACTACATCCGTCATATCCAATTCATCACAAAAAGTCCCTACGATCACTTTTCCGAAACCTTCAATCAGGTAGAGGAACACCTCTTTTTTAACCTTTTGAATCAGAAAAATTGCGAATAATCAGCGGAAGCCTAAAAAGCCGAAGAATCACAGCACCAAAGAATCTTCCGGTACGTCCCACTACCGACAGGGCCAAAGAGGGGTTGTTTAACATTCTTCAACACCAAATCACCTTCCCCGAGATACGGGCCCTGGATCTCTTTTGCGGAACAGGCAACATCAGCTTTGAGCTCGCCTCCAGAGGATGTAAAGACTTGACTTGCATTGACATCAGTTATCCCTGCATTCACTTTGTGAAACAAACGGCTACGGCCCTGCAACTGGAGGGATTCAATGTACGCAAAGCCAATGTCTTCTCCTTCCTAACCGCCAAACAGGCTCCCTATGACCTCATCTTCGCAGATCCGCCCTACCACCTAAGGGGATTGGAGAACCTTCCGGATCTTATCTTCGAGCACCACCTACTCGCAGAGGGAGGACTTTTCATTTTGGAACATCCGCCACAACACACCTTCGTTTCTCATCCAAGGCATGTGGAACAGCGGGTGTACGGACTGGTAAATTTCTCATTTTTTGCTTAATAACCGCTCTAACTGATGCGCCAAACCCTCCGACGGACGGGAAAGATCCCATCGCCTTAGGGTAAGATCAGCGTTGACTAACACATACAACGGATAGGCCTTCACTCGATAATCCTCCAGGAGCGTATAATTGTTGCCCACCCAAACCGTCTCCCAGCAGGCATCGGCATGTGTTTGGTTCCAATCGTTCCACGCCTGCTCTTCCGCATCTGTACACACCATCACCACCCGAACATCCTCCTCAAAGTCCCGGCAAATATCCTCCAACAAAACACTCTCTGCCTGACACACCCCGCTGTGAGTCTGAAAAAAACATAACAGCGTACTTCGTTGATCCTCGGAAAGGAGCACATTCTCTCCATCCACAACAAGAGAGGGCGCCATGGTACCGGGCAAAAGCATCATACTCCGATCCAGGATATGGGCAGCAATCTTCTGGTGCTCCCGAAATTTACTGTGATCCTTAATGTGGCGAATAAGATGCAACAGCTGATCCACGCCATAATCATTGCTCCCCAACAAGGATTTAAGGGTAAGCAACATCACCAACTCACGCATGGCCTCATTCTTCAGAATCGTATCCTTGCCCAGGGTATCAAGAAGAGCAGAATAGCTTACCTGATAATTGATGGTCGCCTGAAGATCCCTGCGGTCGATAGCCTTGCTCTGTGTTTGAACATATTTATCAAAAAAGAGGGTAAAAAATGACATCGCCTCATCGTGGTGATAGGGTGGTCGGCCCGTAAGGTAGCGACGCGCCAACTTCTCCCGGGAAACTGTTCGTGTTTGCAACGCCAGAGCCGCAAAACGATACGCCACATAATCCTCAAAGTAGGCATTCTCATACCCGGCAAACTGCCGATCAACCTCACGACGAAATTCTTCAATTACCCCCTTACTCCTGGAACGAAACAACGTCCGCTGATGCGCCACGATAAAATCATCATACCTTTCATTAAAGGCTGATATCTGACCATTCAAGCCATCGAAAACCTCATTTCTAATCACATAGAATAGTGGCGTATCCATCAAATTTGGATTAGCCCCCTCCTTTAGGGGCTTATACTCACATTCCAATTGGTAGTGCTTCCCCGGCTCCAGATAGATCCCCGACGAATAATACCCTACCTTTAATACGGCATAACGCACCTCATCGAACGAAGCACGCAACGAAAAATCCCCCTGCTCATCCACCTCCGACTCATCAATCAACACTAAGGATTCCGTCACAAAGTCATCCATAAGATAAAGCGAAACCAAACGCTCATCCCCTCCCTTCAAAGAACCGGAAATTGTCGTTTGCGCCCCACACAGAAGAGCACTAAAAAAAAGAGAAAATACTATAAAACCTATTCGCAGGTACATCAATCGTTATTCATTGCGCATAAGACTATTCACAGGATTCACCGTTTCAGGGACAAACTGCGAAATATCACCACCATATTTATATATCTCTCTAACGATAGAACTGTTCAATGTAGTATGTTCCGGAAGCGTTAATAAGTATACCGTTTCGAGGTTTGACTGAAGTTTTTTATTGATTTGCCCTACCATCCGCTCAAATTCAAAGTCTGCCGCCGTACGCAATCCCCGCAAGATATAGGTAGCACCGTGCTCCTTGCACACATCCACAGTCAACCCCTCATACATGATCACCTCAACCTTAGGATTATCCACAAAAAGCGCACGAATCCAGCCAACCCGCTGTTCTATGGGGAAAAAACTTTGCTTATCGGCATTCACCCCTACCCCCACAATAACTTTGTCGAAAAGAGGGAGTGCCCGATGAATAATACTCTCGTGTCCTTTGGTAATTGGATCAAACGATCCGGGAAATAAAGCAATCCGTGCCATGAGGCAAAAGTAGCATTTTTATACGGCAATTAAAAGTGATAGGTCAAACCCACCCCCAACCCAAACTGGTAAGGCCGATAGCTAATTTCCGGCATTTTACTAATGGAGAGAAGCGCATATCGCAAACGGGGAACAATTTCCATGGAGAGCGATTGAGAAAGGGTATACCCCATACCTACGCCGGCCACGCCCCCCAGCGACAAAGGCCTTAAACCTTCGGTATACCCCACCAGATAACGTTCCTTATAAACACTCAGAAAAGCTCTATTCCCGGTAAGAACCCCCGCATAGAAACCCGCCTCTGTCAAAAAAGAGAAGCCACGCCCCTCTCCCAAAGAGAACTGAACGAGGAAAGGAAACTCCAGATAATCAAATCGCTGTATCAAAACAGGATCATGCTTATCCTTCCCCCCTCCTTCAAAAATCACTCTATCATCCAACATGACAGGAGTCGGATCATTCACAAAAATATTCCCCCAAAACGCTTCTCCCTCCGGATTTCCGGGATAAAGATCGGTAGTAATACTTCCCAGGCTACTATTAATACGGAAAAACTTCCCCTCCTGATAAGCATATAGATTTTGAACCCCCTGACCATAAGAAGCCCAGGCAACCCCTGCCTTCACCTTCAAACTCCCGGAAAGCTCATTCATGGCATAAACCCCTGCATTCCAAGAGGCCACTCCCTGCTCTTCCAACAGGGGAGAACTCTTCCTCAAAGCCCCTTCATCCAGGGCCATGGCACGAAAAGCGTACGCTGCAACAAGATCTCCACCTAAAGACCATCCTCCTACCTTACGCGTTGATTGAAAAGCAAGTAATTTACTACTGGAAAGATCCGGCAAACGCCTTTTCAAAGAGCGCTGATCACCGGGTTTATGGCTTAACAGTTCCTCCAGTTGATTATCTCTCCACACCGCATCATCCATCCCCACAGGCTCCACCGTCTCAGCAACCCCAGGTACAAAGGACCCCACCACGCTCCGCTTCTGCATCACGTCTCTCCTTCCAAACAACAAAGGCGAAACGCCTCCTCGTCGCTTAGTCCTCTCGATAACAGTACCCCAAGGAGCCTTCGCTACCACATCATCTTCGGAGAAAGCACGCATGTTATCCCATCCACCATAAGCTGACGCCTCCCCCTCTTCAGGCGATACAGGGGGTATCTTTCGTAGCCTCTCCCCATCCATATGCTCCTTTCGTCCTTCCGAGAAAGAGGGAGTAACAGCAGCCACTTGAAACGCGGAATCCATGGAGAGACCTCCCTCCCAAGGCCTCTTCTGACGCTGCTCACTCCACAGAAACACCTCACCGGTAACGCTTCGATACCAATAACCAATCCCAAACCCCAAAAATAAGATCACCACAGCAGCTGCCCCCACAAATAGGCGATAAGCTCTTCGCCTCCTTCTGGCTCCAAGCGAAGAGGAAATTCCTTCCCACGCCCCTTGCGGAGGATGCTCGCGGTATTGCTCCGCTGCATCACGAAACATCTTATCCATAGAATTCATTGTTCTCATATTGACGATACCCTACCACGTTTTATAAAACCATGCTGCATCAACTTCTGCTGCAGAATCCTTCGGGCTCGAGCCAAATTAGACTTGGAGGTTCCCTCTGAGATTCCCATGATCGCCGCCACCTCTTGATGGGAATAACCTTCAATGGCATACAGGTTGAACACCATCCGATAACGAGGAGGAAGCTCACGAATAAAAGAGAGCAAGGTCTTTTCATTGATCATAGCATCCGTGTAATCATAGGCCACACCAAGCAAAGAATCATCCACCTCCGGATAGAGCGTTACCCTACGTTCCTTACGAAACCGCTCTAACGCACAATTTACAAAAATACGACGCATCCATCCCCCCAAAGCTCCCTCTCCCTTATATTGCTTAACTTTTTCAAAAACACGAACAAAACCTTCTTGAAAAACATCGTCCGCCTCCATCTTATTCCCGGCATAATAGCAACATACCGTATACATCTCAGCACTATAAAGGTCGTACAAGCGCTTTTGGGCACTAGCCTTCCCTCGACGACATCCCTTCAATATATCACTTAATTCGCTCAAGACCCCATAAGTTTAATGACCCTGCAAGTTAATCATTTTTGGGATACACCTATTGACACATCAGTAACACGATGATTCGCCCCTCCATTTCGTTGCTTCAATCCCCCAATTTAACTTCAACATTTTTTTGCACCCCACGCAACGAATCGACTCCCTTAAACATCGTAAAGTTGTAGGAAGGGGCATTTCCCTGCTACCTGCTCAGATAAGAAGTCAATAGCTCCGCTATGCTTAAATAGGTGTTTTTATAAAAGTGCGGCAGATCTTCAGGATCTGCCCACTTTGTTTCTGTAATATCCTCTTCCCACTGTGGGGATAATCTTTCCGATGAATCACCCCTCATTTCATACCATACCGAACGCTTAATCACCATCTTCCCCGCCAACGGATAGAGATGCCAGGTATCTCCCACATGGACGCCCACTTGAAGAGCCTTCAATCCGGTCTCCTCCACCGTCTCCCGAAGAGCTGCTTGTATGAAGGTCTCTCCCGCTTCCACATGTCCTTTGGGAAGATCCCACTTCCCCCTCCTAAAAATCAACAGTATCCGCCCGGATTGATCCCGCACAATGCCTCCAGCCGCCACATGAAAATCATACAACCGGATCATAGCCTCCAACACCCGCTGCTCCTCTTCACAAAAAATAGTAAATGCCTCTCGCTCTTCACACGCCAAAAAGTCAGCCATAACAAGGCGAAGATCCTCTTCCGTCTGAAATAAATGACTCCTCCTATCGTTCTCCTTTACGGAGGAGTTTCTCTTATGAATAAAAATCACTTTTTGGTCAAAAAAAACTTTATACATTTGCACTATGGTATTTAATAATGAAGTCGCAACAAGAGTAGCCGGTTCTTTATTGCAAATAAAAGCAATAAAATTGGATTCTGTAAATCCTTTCACATGGGCATCCGGTATAAAATCACCCATATACTGTGATAACAGGAAGACCCTTTCCCACCCCCAAATACGGACGCACATCCGTCAAAACCTGGTCAAAATTATCCAGGAGATGTATGGCGATGTGGATGTCATTGCGGGTGTGGCTACGGGAGCTATTGCCCAGGGAGCTCTTGTGGCGCAGGAGATGGGACTCCCCTTTATCTATGTACGATCCTCCAACAAAGAGCATGGACTAGGCAATAAGATTGAGGGGGCATGGCAGTCGGGACAATCTGTTGTGGTCATAGAAGATCTCGTCTCTACGGGGGGATCGTCCTTGCGCGCCATAGAAGCCCTTCGGGAGGCAGGCATGTATGTAAAAGGCATGGCCGCCATCTTCACCTATGGCCTGGATGTAGCGAAAAAAAACTTCACCGAAGCCAACTGTAAACTCTATACGCTGACAGACTATCCTGCAGTAATAGAAAAAGCCATCGCGGAAGATTACATCAAAAAAGAGGAGTTGGACACCCTTTTGGAATGGAGAAAAGACCCTTCCAATTGGAAAAAATAGAACGAATATGACCCCATTCATCTCTCCGGAAACTTCGGTAAATCGACCCGCAGAGGCAATTTACCATTTTCTTTCCGACTTTAACAACTTCAAGAATCTCATCCCTGCCGACCGAGTAAAGAATTATGAATCTACCCGGGAGACATGCTCCTTCTCCATAGAGAATATGCCGGTGTTTCACCTCAAAATGGGCGACAACATACCCGTCTCCAAAGTGGTGATGATCCCTCAGGATTCTCAAGGAATATCCTTTACCCTTACCACCCATATCACCCCGGAAGCCTCCTCCCGTTCTATCATAAAAATAGCACTCTATGCTGAGCTAAACAGCTTCTTGAAAATGGTAGCCTCCAAACCGTTACAAGCATTTGTCAACAACTTGGCGAAGCAACTTAAGCACGTTATGGAACAGCAGTAACAGGCGCTCTCATCATTGAAGAAACACCACCTCCTTCACCTGACAATAGATCACACTCCCCTCGCACGCTATTTTCAAACGACCAAAGGCATCAACCCCGAGGATCGTCCCCTCACACTGCGCCCCTCCCACAAGAAACGATGCCGGTGTTTCAAGCAGATACATCATGGCGCGATAACGCTGCATTAAGATGGCATAATCCCCATGACGAAGCATTTCATAGTAACGGAAAAAAAAGAGAAGAAACTGCTCAAGACACTCATCCAGCACAACATCCCTTCCTATCAGCATCCGAAGCGAAACAGGATTGGGAAGGGAGTCCGAAAATTGCTGCTGATTGATATTAATCCCAATACCCACAACAGAAGCGTGCAAAGCATGACCGACCAACTGGTTCTTTACCAAAATACCACTAATCTTTTGATGAGCATAATAGACATCATTGGGCCACTTGATCTTCAACGGATCCTTAGGAAGATGCTGCATCAAAAAAGCACTTACAGCAAGACTGGTGATAATATTCAGGTAAAACTGCTTCGACGGATCCAGGAAATCGGGATAAAGAATAATGCTAAAGGTAAGATTCTTTCCCGGGGCACTCTCCCAACGGTTCTCCCCCATGCCCACACCGGCTGATTGCTCCTCAGCCACCACCAACGTTCCCTCACGAGGTTGCTCGCGATGAAGCAATTCCAACGCATACCGATTTGTTGAATCCAACCTTTTATACTTCCTGATCTCAACCTCCATCACTTCACGTTATTTCTTCCCACAAAGGTAATCGGAATTGATCACATAATCCGCCTTACGGATAATCAACTTCCAAAGGGAGCAAAGCCATCGCCCCCAATCACAAAATGGTACAAATATTGCAGAAAGAAAAGCACTTTTTAGAAGCGACAGAGCACCATCAAGGAATAATTGTTTTTCATACCTTTGTATTAAATTTTAAAGGATCTTTTAATGACAGCACTCAGCAGTAAAAACAAAACGACAACACTTGAAGAAGCCATCGTGGATGGGCTCTTGGAAAAAAAGGGCAAAGATGCGGTAATTATGGACTTCTCAAAGATGCAAAATATTGCTTTCGAAAGATTTATAATCTGTAGTGGAAGCTCTACCACGCAAGTCAATGCCATTGCTGATGCCATTATTGACAGCACCATTACACAATGTAAGGAGAAACCTTGGCATACGGAGGGGCGCAACAACGCCGAATGGATTTTACTGGATTATGGAAATATTGTGGTTCATATCTTTCTACCGGAAAAACGGGAGTTCTACAAATTGGAAGATCTTTGGGCCGATGCCATCATGAAGCCGATAGAAGAGAGATAGTATCGAAAAAACAACGCATGAACGCCCCAAGTCTCTCATAAAAAGAGGAGAATAGAAATCTGAACAGACCAATAGCCAAAGGTTTACAAAAGAGTGTCTGGTGTTTTTTACAGAGCATAAATTAATCAGGAGTTGACAAAATGACAGAAAATAAAAATAATCCTTTGAATAATATGCCACCGCGGCAGAATCACAATAAAAAGAAAAACCACAAACCCAAAATCTACTGGATTTGGATTGCAATCATAGCGGGTTTCATTGGATACAGTATCCTCGGATACAAAGGTGGAGTTGAAGAGATCAACTGGGGGCAGTTTAAGGAGATGCTCCAAAGCCAGGATATAGAGAAGATTCTTCTTGTAAACAAAGAGTTTGCAGAGATTTACATAAAATCGGATAAGGTGAGCAACTACCCGGAACTCTCCAAGAGTTCACTAAAGAAGGGCGCTGCACACTACTTATACACCATCGGAAGTGTCGATAAATTCTACGAAAATGTAGAAGCTGCACAGAAATCCATGGAAGAGCCCATCTATATTCGTAATGTCAACAGAAAAGACTGGGCCGGAGACACCCTCAACCTTATCTTTCCCATCATACTTCTTATCGGAGGATGGTTTCTCATCATGCGGCTAATCTCCCGCAACTCAGGGGGAGCCGGTGGACAGATCTTCAACATTGGAAAATCAAAAGCACAACTTTTCGATAAAGATACCAATGTAAAAGTCACCTTCAAAGATGTGGCGGGGCTGGATGAAGCAAAGGTGGAGATCATGGAAATTGTGGACTTCCTCAAGAACCCCAAACGTTACACTGACTTAGGAGGAAAAATACCCAAGGGAGCCTTGCTTGTAGGCCCTCCCGGCACGGGAAAAACCCTTTTGGCCAAAGCGGTGGCAGGAGAGGCAAAAGTTCCTTTCTTCTCATTATCAGGATCAGACTTTGTAGAGATGTTTGTGGGCGTGGGAGCCTCGCGAGTACGAGACCTCTTTAAGCAAGCAAAAGAGAAAGCTCCGGCCATCGTCTTCATTGACGAAATTGATGCCATCGGAAGAGCAAGGGGAAAAAATGCCATCACAGGAGCCAACGATGAACGGGAAAATACCCTCAACCAACTCCTCACAGAAATGGATGGTTTCGGCACCAATCAAGGAGTCATTATCCTTGCAGCCACTAACCGTGCCGATATCCTCGACCGGGCACTCCTACGAGCCGGTCGCTTCGACCGACAAATCCATGTGGAACTCCCCGACCTTAACGAACGTGGTGCCATCTTCAAAGTACACATGAAGCCCCTAAAAATTGATAGCGAATCGGCAGATCAAGACTTTCTTGCCAAACAGACCCCCGGATTCTCGGGTGCAGATATTGCCAATGTCTGCAATGAAGCTGCTCTTATCTGTGCCAGAAAGGGGAAAAAGAAAATCGACCGACAAGATTTCATGGATGCCGTAGATCGAATTATTGGCGGATTGGAGAAAAAGAACAAAATTATCAGCCAAGACGAGAAAAAAGCCATCGCCTACCACGAAGCAGGTCATGCCTCGGTCAGTTGGCTCCTGAAATACGCCCACCCTCTGGTAAAAGTGACCATCATCCCGAGAGGAAAAGCACTGGGTGCAGCCTGGTACCTGCCCGAGGAACGGCAAATCACCACCACCGAACAGATGCTTGACGAAATGACAGCACTGTTGGCTGGACGTGCTAGCGAACAGGTTCATTTTGGCAAAATATCTACCGGAGCCTTAAATGACCTGGAAAGAGCAACAAAAATGGCTTATGCCATGGTCTCCTACTATGGTCTCAACGAAAAGGTAGGGAATATCAGCTACTACGACTCCACAGGGCAACAAGAGTACACCTTCCAGAAACCCTATAGTGAGAAAACAGCAGAAACCATTGATGAAGAGGTAAGGCAGATGGTGGAGTCGGCCTATCAGCGAGCGGTGGAGATCATTATCAAGAACAAAGAAAAGGTAACCATGCTGGGAGACCTGCTCCTGAAAAACGAAGTTATCTTCAGTGATGATGTAAAGAAAATCTTTGGAGAGCGCGCAGGAACCGAACAGCTTCCGAGCTCCTCCGCCTTCTCTTCAAAAGAGAAGACCTCGACACCCAAACAGCCAGCACAGATAAACGACCCGACAGAAGAGAAAGAACAGGTTTCCGAAGATCACGCGTAGAGAGGATACACTTTCGGTATACGCCCAGCAACCAATAACAAATAACCAATAAGGATTAACGAAAACCATCAGGGATTAAAAACGGAAAAGAGGGAATGAAAAGCAACAGCATCATAAAAGAGAAAATCCTTAACGAAGTGGGAAAAACGATCACCCAAAGAAAGTCTCCCTCCCCCCCCTCTCCAAGTTTAGAACCATTGATCTTTCCCAAATTAGAAGAGGGTAAAGAGGTGGTCTTCGCCGAAAAATTCACCCAAAACGGGGGAGACTTTATCTACTGTGCTTCACAAGAGGACTTCATCGAAACGTTCTATCTTGTGGCTAAGCAAAATCAATGGAAACAGGTAATCTGTCATGAGGAGAGGGTTAAAGAGATTCTCTCAGCCACCCAGATCCCCTTCTCAGAGAAAGAGGAAATAGCACCGGAAAACAGCACTTACATCACCACCTGTGAGGCCATGGTTGCCCGGCATGGAAGCATCATACTCTCATCGGCTCAACCCCTGTCACAAAAAACCCTGGCACGGGCGCACACACATGTCATCTTTGCCCTTAGCCACCAAATACACCAAGAGCTACAACAAGCACTAGATGCCATCACACAAAAATACCGGGAAGAGACACCCTCCGGAATAACCATTATCACGGGAAAAAGTAAAAATACCACTCCGGCAGTCAACGATATTCCAGGAACTACGGGAGCTAAGAGTGTGCTCCTCTTCTTCATTGAGATGGGATAACCACCCCCGTAGCGGTATCCCCCCTCCTTTTCCTTCCTTACACTCGTAAAACATTAGTTTTTTCGAAGGCTATATGTCCGTTAAGAATTATCGTGTATATTTGTGACAAGTATGGAAAAAAACTGGACACTCATATACACGACAGGGAATCTCATCCACATTGATATTCTTCGAAACCTTTTATTAGAGAAAGAGATTAAGAGTGTGTTTATCAACAAAAAAGACTCTTCATACCTCTTTGGGGATATCGAGCTCTATGTGGATCAGAAGGATGTCACCGTTGCCCTTCAGGTCGTGGCTCAATTTGAAACCAATGAAACGGCCAGGTAAGAGAACCATCACAGGAATTCTTTTTGGCATAATCATGCTAAGCGTTTTACTTGCAGGAGTAAAAGTTGTTGCCTTCTTCTTTTTTATTCCGGCACTCCTATCGGTAGATGAATTTCTCCGTCTACACAAGTTTCGTCGTTTCAGTGCCGTTACAGCCTCCATTCTCTTCACGGCCTCCCTGCTATATCTCCTGGTAGCGAGCTTTCAACTCTTCTCTCTTCAAACCAATCTTTTGGGAATACTGCTACTACTACCCTGGTTCACTGCCGTAGTAAGTATGGCCACCGAGAAGGGAGGACATACGACTTCGTTTCTTGCCTCCATCATTGCGCTCTTCATTCTCGTTGCACCTTTTGCGCTCTTTCTCTCTTTTTATACCCAAAGCAAAGCGCGAGAACTGCCGGACTACGTAATTCCCATGGCTTTTTTTAGCATCATCTGGATCAATGATATATTTGCCTATTTCATCGGTAAAACATGGGGGAAACACCCCCTTGCGCCACGTATCTCGCCTCGAAAAACGAGAGAAGGCACCGTAGGTGGTATTGGCTGTTCACTCCTCGCAGGAGGGATCATCCACCTGCTAGTGGCGCCCAACACCACACTCGCCTTTTGGCTAGGCTTTGCACTACTCACCTCCGTAGGAGCCATCTTTGGTGATCTCCTGGAATCGGCCATGAAACGTCGACTGACAATTAAAGATTCGGGAAACCTCCTCCCAGGCCATGGGGGTATCCTTGACCGGTTTGATAGCATGTTCATGGCTACCCCACTACTCTTCGTTTACCTTACACTCCTATCATGAAAATTCACCCCAAAGGATTCTCCACCATCACCCTCTTCTCTCTGGTAATGCTACTATTTACCAGCTTTTTATCCACAAGCCTCAACCTATCCTATCCCTATAAACTGATTCCATGGGGCATCATGTTGATCCTTATAATCGGGTTCCTGTTGTTCTTCCGAAACCCCCAAAGAGAACTTACCGTCGACCCCCTGTCCATTATCAGCGCGGCAGATGGGAAGGTGGTCGCTATCGAAAGACGCATGGAAAAGGAGTATTTCCACGAAGAGCGACTGGTCATTGCCGTATTTATGAGCATCTATGACGTACATGTAAACACCGTCCCCATTGCCGGGAAAGTAGTCTATACCAAACATCACCCCGGGAAAAACTACCCTGCCATCAACCCTAAGTCCAGTGATCTTAACGAGCGATACACCACCGTTATCACCTCAGGTCAAACCTCACTCCTTGTGCGTCAAATTGCAGGAATTGCCGCCAGGCGAATCCATCTAAGCGTCACTGAGGGCGATACCGTCAAACAGGGACAAGAGCTGGGAATCATCAAACTGGGGTCACGGGTAGATATCTACCTGCCTACGGAGGTGGAGGTCGTCACCAAAATAGGAGAACAGGTTACCGCAGGGCAAAGCATACTCGCTCGATTTCCCTCCTGAAAAACATAAGAGGGCTCTCCAACTTCTTCGTTTGTCCCTCTCTTCAAAACAGGGGGCATTTACTGCACTAAAGGAACCGCTTTGTGTGCTGTTGCCGAAACCACTCGTACAAACCGGCACCAAGGGCATGCGAAACATTCATGGACTTATTACTCCCCGGCATGGGAATATAAACGGCCATATCACACTGCTGCAAAATCTCTTCAGGCATCCCCCACGACTCGCCCCCCACCAAAATGGCACAACGTGGGGGAAATGTGGCTCGCGTAATATCAACGGCATGCGTTGCCGTTTCAACGGCCACAAAAGGCAATACCTCCTTTAAGGCACGCAACGCTGCATAATCGCACACCTCCCAGGAAATTTGCTTCTGACTACTATGGGCAATACGATTAACCTTAGCTCGATTCAAGACAGGAACTTCCCGATACGCAAAATAGACCTGCGTACTCCCAAAATTACAGGCCAACCGAATCATGGCTCCCATATTCATCTCATTTTCTACCTCCACACCAATCACCACAGGCCCTTCCGGAACGGAGAGCTCATGTAAGGCAAAAAGATCATTCGATTTAATATACAATCCCATCACTGCGTATGTTGATAATATTTTCCCTGCCAACACGCCTGCTCCTCCATAAGAGCCTCAAGGCGCTGAAGAACCTGGTCGTAACGCATCTTCCAACGAGGAGGTTCCAACAAAAAAGCCGGAGGCACCTCACCCGCCACACGTTCCACCACAATTCCAGGCCGTAATTGTGTTAAAAAAGAGGAGATAAACAGCAAATAATCATCCAATTCAAACTGAAGAAAATCCTCTTTGTGGATCAAAAACTCTTGTGCAATAGCCGTTCCTTTTATCATTTGGAGTTGATGAAACTTCACGGTATCTAACGGAAGTTCCGACAGGATCCGGGCCTCGTGAAGCATCATCTCCCGGGTCTCCCCCGGCAAACCGAAAATCAAATGCCCCCCTGTCCTTATACCCCTTGCAGCAGTCTCCTCAAGGGCATAAACCGTACGATCGAAGGTATGCCCCCGGTTGATTCGCTGCAACGTAGCATCATAGCACGACTCAATCCCATACTCCACCACCACATAATAATCGCGGGTAAGAGAAGCGAGAAAATCAAGTTTGGAGGGATCCACACAGTCAGGACGTGTTCCAATCACCAAGCCAACCACCCCTGGAGTATCCAAGGCCTCCCGATAAAGCGGTTTCAGTTGATCCAACGGAGCATGGGTATTAGAGTAAGCCTGGAAATAGGCTAAGTAACGACGGGTCCGTCGATACCGCTTTTGGTGAAACGCCATCCCCTCCTCCAACTGCTTCCGAACCCCCTTGTGGGGTTGACAATAAGAGGGGCTAAAGGCCGCTGAATCACAAAAGGTACACCCTCCCGTTGCCACTGTACCATCCCTGTTAGGACAACTAAACCCCGCATCCACAGAGAGCTTCTGCACGCGCTGCCCAAAAAGCGACTTAAAGTAATCAGAATAAGCATTAAATCGCCTCGTATTTCCCCAAGGATAACTCATGGGCGCAAAAGTACATAAAAAAGCCTGTTTGGGAGATCCCTTCCCCCAAACAGGCCAAATAGAGCCTAAACGCCTATCAGGCTCATCAAAAAATTTTATGCAGAAGCTCTTGTAGCGTCTTCAAGACGACGAAGGATCGCAAAAATAAAGAGGGCCGCAAGGATACAGAATACCACAAGCAATCCCCAGAACTGCCACAACTGCAATTTATTCCAAAGGAATCCCACAAGAGCCACACCGTAGTTACCAATAGCCGTTGCTGCAAGCCATGCCCCTTGCATCAATCCCTTAAACTGGGGAGGAGCCACCTTGGAAACGAACGACAAACCAATGGGGCTCAGGAAGAGTTCCGCAATGGTCAAAATAAAATACGTACTAATGAGCCAGTAGGGACTTACAGCAAATTGCGATTCTACACGAGTCTCCCCAATATCGCCGGGAGCCATTCCTGCCAGGCTCAAAGAACCCACCACCAATACCGTAAAACCAATGGCCGTAATCACCATACCAATACCAATCTTCTTGGGATCGGAAGGCTCAATACCTTTCTGAGCCATCCAGCTAAAGAGCCCTACAATCACCGGTGTAATCGCCACAATAAAGAAGGGATTAAAGTGCTGGAACTTTTGAGGAGTAAAGGGATTTACCGCATCATAGCCTGCGATCCGGAAGTAAGCGATCACGGCAAAAGCAGCAAACATCACCAATCCACCAATTCGCAATGCACGCGCGTTCTTCTTCATAAAGAAGAGAACCAAGCCAAGAACAGAGAGGGCAATGGGCAGGAGGCCAAAGAGATCAAACCAGATATTCGTCCCTTTAGAGACCGTATCCACCGTATAATCACGAGCAAAAGCCGTCATGGCAGCACCATTTTGATGGAAGGCCATCCAGAAGAAAATCACCACAAACATCACCAGCCCCAAAGCCGTCATACGCTTGCGCGTCTCTTCCTTACTTAACACAATCACCTGATCTTTATGTTCTGCACTGGCAGCCTTTTGTTTCTCTGTAATGTCAGCAGCCTTATAGTACTTACGGAAAGACCAAAATACCAGCATAGAGACCACCAAAGAGACACAGGCAACGCCAAAAGCCCAATGGTAAGAGCCGGAGAGCTCATTGATATAGTAGTTGGAGAACTTGGTTAGGTCGCCACCCATCTCGGCAAAGGCAGGCTGCTCGGCAGCCAATTTCATCAACTCTGAAGTCTGCTCTGTGGATATGGTACCATCGAGAAAGTTATGCGCAAGTTTAGGAATAGCACCACTGTAAGTAAGGTTAGAACCTTTCAACATGAAATTACTTACCGCCTCAGCAGCCGTAGGCGCAAACATGGCACCCACGTTAATTCCCATGTAAAAGATGTTAAAGCCCAACGAACGAAACTTATCATATTTAGGATCGGCATCGTACAGGTTTCCCACAAGTGCTTGCAGGTTTCCCTTGAAAAGGCCGGTACCCAACGAGATGACCCCCAGACCACCAATAACCAGAGGAAGTCCGTTACGAGGGGCCTCTAAAGACCAGGATGAAGGCATCGCTATCAAGAGATACCCTACAAACATCACAATTAAACCAAGGCTTATCGTTTTACCGTATCCCAGCACCTTGTCAGCAATAATACCGCCAACAAGAGGCATGAAATACACGAAAGCGAGGAAAATTCCAAAATACTGGGAAGCTGTTTCATACGCAAAACCGTACTTCGCCTGTAAAAATAACACGAAGATAGCCAGCATCGTGTAATATCCGAAGCGCTCGCCCATGTTGGCAAAAAGCGCTACGAATAATCCTTTAGGGTGATTTTTGAGCATAATACGAAGTTTAAATTAATATTGATTGATTAAAACACTATTTATTTCACTCTCTATCCGCAAGAATGCAAAAATAACTAAAAAAGTGGGTTAAACAAACGAAAAAAAGAAGGAGAAGCCTCAAAGAAAGGGCTGTAATTCAGAAAGAGAATGCCACCCCATCGCTTCCAAAACAGGATGCCAGAAAAGAGGCAACCTCGCCGTTACCGAAACCCTTGAAAGCTTCCAGGGATGATCAAACTGCACCTCCGCCGCATGAAGCAAAACAGTTTGAACCCCATATCGCTCCCCAAACATACGGTTATGACGATAGTCTCCGTGGCGACTATCCTTGATGAGAGGGTGCCGAAGATGGTTAAGATGTTGACGAATCTGATGCCACCGCCCCGTCTGAGGCTCTGCCCTCACAAGCGTATAACGAGAGGTCCTATAAGGACCCACCGCCACATCAACCTCCGCCGTAGCAAGGGGAATAAAACGCGTCACAGCCGGCAACTTATGCCTCAATGTGCTAGCATAAACAGGATGATCCACCAACACCTCCTCCATCAACCACCCTCGACAAACAGCCAAATAAGCCTTCGCCACACGCCCCTCCATAAACGCACGACGAAAATAATCAGAGGTCTCCCCATCATAAGAAAAAATGTTAACCCCGGAAGTTCCTTTATCCAAACGATGCACCGGATAAACCCTTTTACCTAACTGAAATTCAATCAGCTGCATCAAGGTAACCTTACTCCCCTTATCCATATTGGTTTTATGCACTAAGATCCCTGGCGGTTTATTCACCACCAAAAAACGGGCATCCGACATACAACACTCGACCTCTTGCATCTCCACAGCAAAGATACACCTTTTTGCACGGCAAAAACAATAGACAATCCTCCCCTTTTACAACTAACGCTGTCCCCCCCAAAAAAACAATAAATAGCGTCCGTCTACAAAGTCCAACTTCTTTGTGATGCTTCTCTTCCAAAGGGTCATTTACCCCAGCAAACTCACCTATTTTGGCCTTCGCAAATCTCGAATTTGAACGTTCTATACAGCCTCTTCTTAAAACACTGACTTTATGGACGGAAACGAAATAAGAGTCACCATAAAAAAGGCTTCACAAAACACAACCTAAATCAATGATAAACAACAATATAAATACCAACCAAACACACCCAATGAAACATTTTATATTTTCATAAAAAAATCCCAAATTAATTTTGTATATTTGCATGGATAGTTGTGCAATCACCATTTTGAACTCAAAAAAAACAAGCATAAGAAATAGAAATAAAAACCATAACTTAACGATCTCATTATGAAGAAACGAATCTTTACGCGTTTAACAGCCGCGTTGATGTTGGCCTTAATGGCATTTGGAACCTTTGCGCAGGTTCAAGTGCCCGATCGCTTTAATTACCAAGCGATCGTTCGTGATGCAAGTGGCAACGCACTTGTCAATCAAGGGGTAACCGTACGTCTAACTTTTATGGAGGGTGCCGCCGTGGTCACCACCGAGGAT
>PDWI01000136.1_pt1 | contig 134876 bp, 121 predicted proteins | sample 1430891 | NCBI WGS metagenome assembly PDWI01 (sample SAMN01162508, study PRJNA174530) | Oral metagenome, whole genome shotgun sequencing project. | biome: Marine environment; feature: Marine mammal; material: Swab sample of the gingival sulcus; isolation source: swab sample of gingival sulcus...
CTATTTTCGATTCAAATCGTCACGCCATCAAAAACTGTCGCAGATACGATATACAAAGAATTTCAAAGAACGTAACTTATTTTTTAATGCCCACTAGTGCAAAAGAATCTATTTTAACTCTTAAACTTTAAAAACCAACAAATGAATATCGAAAAAATCACAGAACAATTAACCAACTACACCATAGAATATGGATTGAAGTTATTGGGGGCTATTCTTGTCTGGATGATAGGAACACAGGTTATCAAGTATTTATCAAAGAAAGTAAATGCAATTTTAAATAAACGGGAGACAGATGAATCACTAAAGACCTTTTTAAGTAGTTTAGTGAACATATTTTTAAAAATAGTACTAATATTATCTATTTTAGGAACACTAGGCGTAAAAATGGCATCTTTCATAGCTATTTTAGGTGCGGCAGGTTTGGCAGTAGGGATGGCACTTTCCGGGACATTGCAAAATTTTGCCGGAGGTATTGTTATACTAATGTTCAAACCTTTCAAGATCGGGGATCTAATCGAAGCTCAAGGGCATATAGGAATTGTTAGGGAAATCCAGATTTTCAATACCATATTGAATACTACGGATAATAAAACCGTTATTATTCCTAATGGCGGGTTATCAAATTCCTCAATGACCAATTTCACTACAGAACCAACTCGAAGAGTAGATTGGGTTTTTGGCATAGCCTATGGCGATGATATTGAATTGGCCGAAAAAACCATTAAAGAATTATGTGTCAAGGATACTAGGATTTTTAAAGAACCTGCACCTTTTGTGGTAATTTCTGAATTGGCGGACAGTTCAGTAAACTTTACAGTAAGAACCTGGGTGAGATCTGAGGATTATTGGAGCGTATTCTTTGATATGAACAAAAAAATATACAAGGCCTTTGGGCAAAAAGGCATCAATATACCTTTCCCACAAATGGATCTACATATGCATAAAATCCAATAACAAACGGGTTCTGCCCTAAAAATCAAAAAAAACAATTATGAGAAAAATAGTTTATTACGTTGCAAGTTCAATTGACGGATTTATATCGGGATCAAATGATAATGTCGGCGAATTTATATATACTGGAAATGGCATTGATAAATATTTAAGTGACCTAAAATCATATGACACCGTAATTATGGGAAGGGCAACTTATGAGTTCGGATACAAGTTCGGTGCTATACCGGGAGAACCTTCTCCTGCCTATCCACATATGAAACATTACATTTTTTCCAATAATCTGAAACTCGAAGACCTTAACCCACAAGTACAATTAAAAAAAATGGATATTAAGGAAATTGACGAACTGCAAAAAAGCGAAGGAACGGATATATACTTATGTGGTGGTGGACAATTTGCAGGTTGGCTTTTGGACAATCAAAAAATAGATGTCCTTAAACTGAAAATCAATCCATTGATATTGGGTGATGGAATTAAGCTGTTTGGACAATCAACAGCCAAACATAAATTACAGCTTATTGACACTTCAAACTATGAAAACGGATTACAGATCATGACTTATAATGTAGTTTATGACGAACAATAAAGGATATCAAAAAGGTCCGAACCGCTAACACCGGTTTTGCGTAATGGCGGGGTTCATTTCGGATTCGTATGCCGCAAAAAGCCGTTGACCGTTATTCCCCATTAGTATTGTAGGGATTTTGGTGTGTTGGCCAGAAGGTGAAAAGCCAATCCACGTCCAACTACATTTAACGCTTCGTTATGCAACAGAAAAAGATCCATGAGCTTTAGGGATTTGGTATAACGAAGAGAAAAATCAATTTTCTATCAGTCACATTCCATCATACCATATCGGAACAAATGAGGGCATTTTACAAGAAAACTATTGGGTTTCTGAGGGAAGACCGTACATTTAGCTTTACCATAGAGCCTTTTCTGAAACTATCGGGGAAATTCCAAAAACGCAAAAAACCGCTCAAAGAATTATTGGAGAAAAAATGAAAATCAATATCCCTAAAATTAAAACAACCTAAAAACAATGGATTATGTTTCTCTCATCGGGATTATTGCGGAATAGGAATCTTTTTTAAAAAGGGGATTTCATTTTGAGTACAGTTTATGATGGTTATGACATTGAAGTTATTGTGGAATTTGACCCTGAAACTGAATTTATAAATTGGCTGTCTGAAGAAAACGACCAAAGTATGTCATTATATGGGGGGAATTTAACAATCAGACGATAACTCAATTGAGACTGGATAGGTTTCTTGAAGAAAACTATTCACCGGTCTGGAATGACTATTGCCGCTATGTCTCAGAGAAATTTTGAAAAATCATGAAAACCAATACAAAATTATTTTTTTGTTTAACCTTATAGAGATCAGTGGATAATTTCACAACTTGGACATCAATAAAATCAAGGTAAAAAAGAAATTACCAAATGATGGCCAATTTTAAGTTGATCTTATTAAACCATCCTACCATCCAATAAATTAATTATCCGGGAGCCATAAGCCGCATTTTTTTCAGAATGTGTCACTTGGATAATGGTTACGCCATCCTCGTTTAATTGCTTAAATGTCTCCATGATTTCCTCTCCTTGTTTGGAGTTGAGGTTTCCGGTTGGCTCATCCGCCAAAATTAATTTTGGACTGCCAATCAATGCCCGGGCAACGCCGACCAATTGCTGTTGACCACCACTTAATTGTGCCGGGAATAATTTTTGCTTGCCCACGATATTGAATCGGTCTAACATGTCGGCGACCAATGCCTTTCTTTGGGAACCACTTGTTTTTTTATAGAGTAAGGGCATTTCCAGATTTTCATAAACGGTCAATTCATCGATTAAGTGATAGGCCTGGAAAACAAAACCGATGTACTGCTTGTATAAGTTGGCACGGTGCTTTTCTCTCAAAGAATGTACAGGCTCGTCCATAAAGTTATATTCGCCCTCGTCAAAATTGTCCAACATCCCAATGACATTCAGTAAGGTGGATTTACCTGAGCCAGAAGGCCCCATAACCGTTAAAAATTCCCCTTCTTCAACTTCTAGGTTAATATCTTTTAATAGAAAGATACGTTGGCCACCTGAATTGACCCATTTAAATATTTTGTTTAGTTGTAGTAGCATATTGATTAGAGTATGGATTTTGGAAATTAGCAGTTAGATTCTCTTGAATCTGTATTCTCCCCATTGAGAGAGCCAAAAGGATTTTTACTCATCCTTTAACGCCTCAACAGGGTTTGCAACCGCAGCCTTAAAACTTTGCCAACTTACCGTTAGCAGGGCAATGGTCAAAGCCGTAATTCCGGCCAGGGCAAAAATCCACCAACTTATGGTTGTTTTGTAGGCAAAGCTTTCTAGCCATTTATTCATGGCATACCATGAAATTGGTATTGCGATTATAAATGCCAATCCCACCCATTTTACAAAATCTTTATTTAATAATGACAAAACTTGTAATATGGTTGCTCCGTTAACTTTGCGTATCCCTATTTCTTTTTTACGTTGCTGCATATAAAAAGTGGACATGGCTAAAATGCCCATTGCTGAAATGATAAACGACAGAAGCGTAAAATAACCAATAATTTTTCCCGTGCGTTCCTCTTTTTCATACCATTGATCTATGGTGTCATCAACAAACTTAAGATCAAATTGGACATCGCCAATTAAACTTCCGTAGGTGCTTTTTATTTTGTTCAATGTTTCTAATATATTAGCTCCGCTTATTTTGATAAAAACATACTCTGCATAAGAGTTGGGCTGTTGTTGCTTAACTATTAAGGGACCTATTTTATTTCGAAGCTCTTTGAAATTGAAATCGTTGACAACCCCCAAAATAGGAATTTCTTCATCTTCCATTTTAAAAGAAACTGGATTGTCGGTAAGTCCCAGTTCTTTAGTGGCCGTCTCATTGAGATAAACCCTTTTATTTGAATACGCCACTTCTGTTGGTTCCATTTTTATATCAAAAACATTAAAAAAAGAAGAATCCACGGCAAATTCCTGAAAGCTAACGGATTCCCCATTATAATCAAAAGTTTGATTACTGCCCCCGGTCAAAGGGCTTTGCCAGGTTAGGGACACATCTTGAACATTAGGGATTTTCAGAAGTGCATTTTTTATTGTACTTTTTTTATCCATCCCGCTTAGATATTCCAAATAGACAATGTTGTCTTTTTTAAAACCGAGGTCTTTGCTACGCAAAAAATCCGTTTGTTTTAAAATAATCCAGCTACAGGCTAAAAGGGCTATGGCTATTGTGTATTGAAAAGTAATAAAAACCTTTCCATAAACATTTTTGGCTTTTGTTCTAAATGTGCCCTTAACCACTTCAATAGGCTTGAATTTTGCAATTTTGATAGCAGGTAAAATACCTGAAAACAATCCTATTAAAGCCGAAATCGCCATAACTATCGCTAGGTTAACGAAACTTATTTTGTTGTTCAAGTTTAATTGCGTGTTCAGTAATTTATCAAAAATCGGCCCTGTCAACTTGGATAAAATAAATGCTAACGCTACAGCGGTCAAACACAGCCAAGAAGATTCCTTGATAAACTGGAAGTACAATTGTTTTTTAGTACTGCCCAATAGTTTTTTAATCGCTACTTCCTTAGCTCTAAATGTAGCTTGGGCAACAGTAAGGTTTACATAATTCCCAATGGCCAGCAACAGAATAAGTAGTACTATGACCGATAGTACAGTAATCAATGTTTTGCTATTGCTTTTGGTTCCGTTGCTTACCTTTGAACTAAAGTAAAGTTCTTTTAATGGTGTGAATTCTACTATGTTGGCCCAACCTTCTTGGTATAACCAATAATCTTTTTTGAATTTTTTTAATATAGTTGGTGCTTTTGAAGGAAGGTCCGAGTTTGTTCTTGCTAAAAAATATATAGATACAGATGCAAATCCATATTCTTCCATTATATTCTCAAAACCCCATAAATCCCTAAATGCTTTTATGTTAAGAAGAGCGTCTTGGTAAGTGAAATGGGTGTTTTCCGGAAAATCCTCCATAATGCCAGTAACCGTATATTTGTGTTCAGTATTTATGAAAACCGATTTACCAATTGCATTGGTGGAACCAAACAATTTTATTGCCATTGATTTGGAGAGCACGATACTATTATCGGTTTGTAATACTTCTTCAGATTTCCCCTCTAAAAGTGGAAATGAAAAAATATCGAAAAACGAGGCATCAACACCTAAATAGTTGAATTTTGATTTTCGCCCACCAGCGGAATTTATTCTCCCGTCACTTTCTAAAACTCTTGTGAAATCTTCAATTTCTGGCACACTGATTTTTAAATCCTCTGCGATAGGTGGAGAAAAATCAGTCGATTCATTTTCCAGACGATAAATCCTATCTTTATTTACATGGAAGTCATCAACGGAGGTCTCATTGCTAATGTAAACGCTCAACAATAAAATAAATGTGAGTGAAATGGCAAAACCCAATACCGTTACCACTGTATAAAGTTTATTTTTAACAAGATGTCTTAGAAATGATTTTATAGTTGTCATGGTTTAGGTTTTTTTAAGGCACCTATCCCCATAATGGATAGATTTAGTGTTTATATTGCTGATTTTCAAATAGATATACCTTAATTTTGAAATTAATCCCGAAAAATTTTTAAATTGCTGTTTTTTCGGTTATTTATTTGTTTTGAATATCCGTTATAGGGATACGTCCGTTATTTTTCAATAAACTATAGTTTGCGTTCTTATCTACATTTAAGTAGGTAAAAAAGTTACAATGACCCCAGTAGTTTGGTGCTACTTGCCCTTCTGAGGCAAACCAATTGTTAAAAGTCACCATGGAGATTGGAAAATCGGTTTTCATATGTGTGTTTTGAGGTATGTCCTGTAAAATACCGGTAACCGTTAGCGTGGCTTTTTCACCATTATAAAATGCTGAAATTGTTTTGTCGAGAATGTTGATAAATGAATAGGGCTTATTTTTGAATAGGTAACGGATCGCGATCTTAAAATATAGTTTGTACATGATATTTTGTTTTGTTTCAACCGGAAAGGTTTACCTCTGTAGGCGAAACCTTATAGGTCAGTGCTTATTCCGTTTTTAAACTCTCCACAGGGTTACTATTTGCCGCGGACAATGTCTTTATGCCCATAATGAGTATTGAAATGATGACCATGGCCAAGCCACTTATTAAAAATACCCACCAGCTCATGGTAGTCTTATAGGCAAAATCCTCCAACCAATTGGTCAAACCCCAATAGGCTATGGGGGCAGCTATTAGAAATGCAATACCCACCAGTCCCAAAAATTCGGAAGATAGCAACAAGTTTAATTGCAGTACCGAAGCCCCCAATACTTTCCTAATGCCGATTTCTTTGGTGCGGCGTTCTGTAGTGTGGATCACCAAGCCCAATAAGCCAAGACAACTGATTAATATAGCTAAGCCAGTTGCCCAGTTTAACAAAACAGAAGTTTTTCGCTCTTGCTGATAAAACCGTTTAACGATTTCATCCATAAAAGTTACCTTGAAATCAGCATCGGGGTAAATATTTTTATAAATACCCTCAATTTTGGCAATTGTCTTTGGCCATTCTTTTCGATTTTCATTACTTAATGCAAGGTGTATTGTGTTAAAACGTGAAAATTCTTTCCGATACCAATCTCCGGTAAATGCCATGGGCTCTATTTTTGACTTCAGGGACCGCTGATTAAAATCCTCCATTACCCCAACAATAGGGATGGTTTTATCGTTCATTTTAATGGTTTTGCCAATGGTTTCATCAGGGCTGTTGAAACCCAATAATTTGGCGTACGATTCATTGATTACAATTTCTTGGATAGTATCGTTCAGTTGTTTGCGACCTGCTAAAATATCGATGCCATAGAGGTCCAGATAGTTTCCATCACCAAAGAGGAATTGTAATTTCGTTTTTACTTCTTTTCCATCATCGAAAAAGGTTACATAGGATGAATTGGTGCTGAAAGAAGCTGGGGGATTGTTGCTAAGACTGATTTTCCCGACTTGAGGCAAAACCTTGACCTTTTCTGCAAACCGGATGCGTTTATCCAATGAAGGGGTTCGCCATGGTGTGCTGACATGCACTAGGGCATCGGTTTTAATTCCCATATCTTTGGACATTAGATAATTCAATTGTTTGCCAACCAACAGAGTGCCAATAATAAAGGCCTGGGCAATAACAAACTGGAAAACGGTTAAATATTTCCGTAAAGAAGATTTGTCCCCTTTATGTAGGAATTGACTTTTTAAAACAGATGCCGGCCTGAATTTCGAAAGTACCAAAGCGGGATAAAGCCCTGATAAAAATGTAACAATAATTAAGAGAAATAGTATTGAAAAAATTACCATTGGCTCTTTAAATAGCTGAAAACTTATCCCTTCGGGAATAAAATCCGAGAATATTTTCAGTAACCAAAGTGACAAGAAAAAAGAAATGACAGTGGCAAATAAGGTTAACATAAACGTTTCGCCCAAAAATTGAATGACCAATTGTTTTTTTGAGCTCCCCAAGGTTTTCCTAATACCTATTTCCTTGGCCCGTTGCGTGGCTTGTGCAGTGTTTAAATTGATAAAATTAATACAGCCCAGCAATAGTAAAAAGAGGGCTACAAAGCCCAAACTGACCAATATGGGCTTACTGGCACGAGCCCTGTTAAAGTCAAAGGTGTAATAATTTGGATCAAAGTGGAGGTCGCCCAATGGTTGTAAGTGAAATTTCCGTGTCTGATTGTAAGCAACGGCTTTGGGGTCGGCAAATTCTTTCGCAATTTTACTAAGTTCGGATCGTGTGGTTGCTACACTTGTGTTCTTCGATAATTTCACAAACAATTGGGACGCCGAATTGGTACTGTTCCAATGGGCATCTGCTATTGCACTGGTCATATCCGATCGGTCTCCTGTCTTTAGGGAAAGAAATTCCTCGAAAACAATGTCAGTACGCTTCTTGAAATTAGCAACCACCCCGGTTATCTTAGCAGGTATTGTATCGTTATAGATCAATGTATTCCCGACAATTTCGCCTATGGGTCTATCTGGGAAATACTTTTTGGCCCTAGCTTCGGTCAATACTACTTCATTGGGGTTTCCCAATACATTTTCAGCAGATCCCACAAGCCATTTGTACTTGAAAATTTCAAAAAAGCCTGCATCTGCATAGATCACAAAATCAGGGTTTTTATATACTTGATCGGAACCCTGTTTTTTAACATGTAATGGATAAGTCGTGAAAAAAGGTGCTACAGCATCAATACCGGGCATTCCTTCTTTTAGTCTTTGCCCTAACGGAACGGCGACTCCTGGATTGTAATATTTCCCTTCAGGAGTCGTAAACTCCGTTGTAATTCTATAGATACGGTCGCTTTCAGGATGAAATCCATCAAAAGTAAGGTCGTAATAAATCATTACACCAATGACAAAAGAGGCACTTAAACCAATGGCTAGGCCTATACTATTTATCAAAGAAAATAGTTTGTGTTTCCAAATACTCCGCCACGCTATTCTTATATAGTTTTTATACATAGTCCTTAACTTTTAAATCTTTGCCACAAAAGGTGTATTCTGGCTTTCCGTTACAATTTGTCCATCAAAAAGGTTAACAATTCTGTGTGCGTAGTGCGAATCCCTATCTGAGTGTGTTACCATAACAATGGTAGTGCCTTCTTGGTTCAATTCCGTTAAAAGGGTCATGACTTCCAATCCGTTTTTAGAATCCAGATTACCCGTGGGCTCATCTGCCAAAATCAGTTTTGGGTTGGTTACAACAGCCCTGGAAATGGCTACACGTTGTTGCTGGCCACCAGAGAGCTGTTGCGGAAAATGTTTTTCACGATGGGCTATTTTCATACGTTCCAATACTTCCATCACCTTTTCCCTTCGGCTCTTTTTGCTTTCTTTTAAATAAATCAACGGTAGTTCCACATTTTCATAAACCGTCAATTCATCTATGAGGTTAAAACTTTGGAAGACAAAACCTAAATTACCTTTACGCAATTGGGTGCGTTGGCTTTCCTTTAATCCGGCAACTTCATGGCCAGCAAAGTTGTAACTGCCTTCGGTAGGGTTGTCGAGCATACCGATAATATTCAACAATGTAGATTTTCCACAACCCGAAGGCCCCATTATGGCTACAAATTCGCCATCTTCTATGGTAAGGTTCACCTTGTTTAACGCCAATGTCTCAACCTCTTCGGTTCTAAAGCTCTTTTTTAAATTCTGGATTTTTATCATTTTGTCTAAATTGATTTTTCTCTATTCTCTATTTCAAAACTATTCTTTCCGCTTCCCCAAAACTATCATAGTTACTCGTAATTACTTTTTCCCCAGCTTCCAAACCTTCCAAAACTTCATAAAATCTTGAATTTTGTTTTCCTATTCGTATAGAGCGTTTGATAGCTTCATCGCCATCATTAACAACAAAAATCCATCGGCCTCCCGTACTGTGGAAAAAACTGCCTTTTGGCAATAACAATGCTTCACTGGATTCGCCTAGTTGTAATTTTATGTTATAGGTTTGGCCTGCACGGATGGTTTCCGGTTTTTCTTTTGTAAAAACAAGATCTACCTTAAATTTCCCGTTTCTAACCTCGGGATATACTTTTCTGAGCCTTAGGGGAAATTCCTTTCCATTACGTTCTAGACTGGCAGATAGGTCACGTTTTACACGATCTATATAATGTTCGTCAATGGTGGCTTCAATTTTAAAATCGGTCAGTACGTTTATTTGGCCTATGCGTTCACCTTGTCCGATGCTTTGCCCAATTTCAGCATCCAAAAAACCCAATTGACCATCGGCTGGGGCACGTACGTTTAAATGGTCTAAACGCTCATATACCATGGATAGGGTTTTTTGCATACGTGCCAAGTCGGAGTCCAACCCTGTTAATGAGGTTTTTCTCAATTTGTCATCGTTTTCCGTTTGTATTTTTGCAATTTCATGTTGTTTTTTGGCTAGTTCATAATTTTCCTTGGAAGTTAGATACTCTTCTTTGGAAATGAGTTCATCTTTATATAAAGCCCGATTTTGTTCGTAATTCCTTTCTGATTTTTCTAAATCATACTCCGCTGTAGCCAATGACTTTTTTCCTTGTACTTGGCGTGAATCAAATTCCAATCTAGTTGATCGCAAATTATTTTCCTTTAATGCCATATTGCTCTCACTAGCCAAAATCTGCTCGTAAAGCCCCATATTTTCCAGTTTCAGGATAATATCCCCTTTTTTGACCATTGAGCCTTCTTCAATTAATTTTTCACTGACCCGCCCACCTTCATAAGCATCCATATAAATGGTGGAAATAGGTGCGACCGCTCCGTTGATAGTTATATAGTCATCAAATTTGCCTTGCGTTACTTCCGCTATTGAAAGTTTGTCTTTTTCAGTTCTGAAAGTTGATAATGAATTGCTGAAAATCAACTTATATCCTACAAATAGCAACAGTAGACCTAATGCTATGTAACCGTAATGTTTTGGTCTTAATCCTTTTTTCCTTTCTAATTGTATGTCCATTTCTTTGTGGTTGTCAGTCGTTTGACTTTAGTCTTTGGTCTTATTTCTTAATACTGTCAAACACTGGTAATCCTTTATAAAAATCCAATGTTTTCTCTGTTATTTCCAATTGCAATTTTACTTGCAGGTTTTCATTTTGTGATGTAGCGTACAGATTTTTTGCCTGATAAAGCTCTATGGCACTTATCATACCTTTTTCAAACTTTTTCCGGGCAATAGTATGGGTTAGTTCCTGGGCCTTCATCTTTTTTTCACTCTGTGCAACTTCCGTTTCAGTTGCTTTCAAATCCTGAACCAATTGCTGGATCAGTTTGTAAAGCTCTTGTTGTTGAATATCCAAACTATTATTTGCACGTAGTAGCCCTATTTTTTGCTGTTCAATGTTTGAACGTCCAGACCAACGGTTAAAAACAGGAATAGTTAAAGAAGCCCCAACATATTTTGATGCATTATCCTTGAACTGTGTGTTAAATGGTATAATATGCCCTGCACCATCAACATTGGTTTCGTAATAACCTGTTCCATACCCAGCAAATAAGGATAGCGAGGGGAATAGGTTTCCCCTTGCAATGGCCAATTCTTTCTTCGCTGCTTTAACCCTCAGTTCCTCAGCCTTTATTAAGGGGATAAATTCACTGGCAGCAGTGTAAATTGAATCTTGATGAATTGTTAGGGTTTCATTTTCTGACATGGTTAGGTTATCCAATTCGGTAGTAATGGCAATTGTTGTCCCACCCTCCAAATTCATTTCTTGGACCAGTTTTAATTTAGCCGCCTCAAGGCTGTTTTTACTTTGTGTAACTGCTAATTGGTCTGTTAACAGTACCGATTCCGCTTCATATAAATCTGCCCCGGCTTTTAAACCAAGTTCAAGCTGACGTTTTACCAAATCGTAATTTGTTTGTGAAATTTCAGCTTGTTCTTTGGCAATGGTAACAGCACCTTCGTAAAAGCGGATATCGTAAAACGCTGTCATTACCCTGAATGCCAATAAATATTTTTGTTGCAATACATCTTCTTGAGCTGCTTTATATAAAAGGTTGGATGCCTTTATGGTATTCAATTTTTGAAATCCCTGAAATATATCGACCGAAGAACTTAATGAATAATTATTTGAGAAAAAGTCGGTATTGATAATATCATTGTTATTTGGGTTCACAGAACGTCCGTAACGTATGTTGTAGTCTGTTGATCCTATTAGGTTAGGAAGTAAATTACGAATGGATTGTTTATAAGTCTCCTTATTGGCATCACTGTTGTACTTAAAATCATTCAATGCTAAATTATGCTCAACGGCATATGCGACACATTCATCCAATGTCCAAGTTTTTTGGGCAAAATTGGATTGTACCATAAAAAGGCCAAGGAGGCAAACAATATATTCTTTAAAGGTCATATGTGATTGGGATAATAATTATTATTTATACTGTGCCAAAAAGGATGCTAATGTTGTGCCATGTTTTCATATGGCTAAAAACCAGTTGATTAAAAATTTTAAGCAATAAAATCGAATTTTGTTTGTAAAATATTTTTACATTAATTGTCAAATAATTTGACACTTTTACAAAAACTTAGATCTTTATTAATACATTTATCAACTATAAACCACTAATGATGACCGACGGAAAAATTTTGATCGTTGATGACAATAAGAGCGTATTGAGTGCTTTGGAAATATTATTGCAATTTGAGTATGGAAGTATTGAAATGTTATCGAACCCAAATCAGATTTCATCGCTTAAGAATTTTTCCGATTTTGATATCGTCTTATTGGATATGAATTTTTCTGCGGGCATTAATTCTGGCAACGAGGGTTTGTTTTGGCTTAAGGAAATTAAAAAGAAAGCCCCTTCAGTCTCTGTTATTATGATGACGGCATACGGAGCAATTGACTTGGCGGTAAAGGCGTTAAAAGAAGGTGCGGCTGATTTTGTGCTTAAGCCTTGGAACAATGATAAGTTACTGGCAACTGTCAAGTCTGCTTATCTATTGCGTAAATCCCAAAAAGAAGTACATCAGTTAAAAGAAAAAGAGAGTAATCTAAAGCAGTTTATAAATCGGGACAAAAATTATATTATAGGAAACTCAAAAGCCCTTACTTCGGTATTGAACCTAACTAGAAAAGTGGCGAAAACCGATATCAATGTTTTGATAACCGGTGAAAATGGAACCGGTAAAGAATTAATTGCTAGGGAATTACACCGAATGTCTGCTCGAAAAAACGAGGTTTTCATAAATGTTGATATGGGATCCATATCCGAATCCCTATTTGAAAGTGAATTATTTGGCCACGCAAAAGGTTCTTTTACAGATGCCAAGGAAGATAGGGCAGGTAAATTTGAGGCAGCCAATGGCGGCACATTATTTTTAGATGAAATAGGTAACCTTTCACTACAGACCCAAGCGAAACTATTATCGGCCATTCAAAATAGGATTATTGTGCGTGTAGGGTCAAATAAGTCAATTCCCGTTGATATTCGTTTGATTTGTGCAACAAATCGCAATCTGGAACAGATGGTGAAGGACGGTATATTCCGCGAGGACTTGTTATACAGAATCAATACCATACATATTGAAGTTCCGCCGTTGCGGGAACGTGATAATGATGTTATCTTATTGGCAGATTTTTATTTGAACAAATTTGCCGCTAAATATGGAAAGCAAGGACTGAGAATGAATATTGCAGTTCAGGATAAATTCAAAAACTACCGTTGGCCTGGCAATGTACGTGAATTAAGGCATACCATTGAAAGAGCTGTTATTTTGTGTGATGGGAATGTATTAAAACCAACTGATTTTTCTTGGTCAGCTAAAACCACATCGACACTGGAAACCGATATTGCAACTTTAGATGAAATGGAAAAATCAATGATTACCAACGCTTTAAACAAACATGACGGAAATTATACTGCTGCTGCCAATCAATTAGGGGTATCTAGGCAAACACTTTATAATAAGGTTAAGAAAATGGGCAACTAATGGTAAGTAGAAACTTTTATTTACAACTAATCCTCAGGGTGTCGTTTATAACCTTAACGGCCCTGGGAGTTGCGTTTTTATTTGAAAACGGTTATTACGCTGTATGCTTCTTTGTGTTGGCTATCTTAATTTTACAAGCTTGGCAATTGGTATATTACATTAATAATATCAATAGAAAAATGGCCTATTTCTTTGATGCGATCAAGAATGAGGATTTTACGTTGCATTTTCCTGAAAAAGACCTGATAAAACCCTTTAGGAAATTAAATCATAGTCTGAACAGGGTAAATGCATTGATACAGGACATTCATTTAAAAAAACAAGAACAGGAGCAATTTTTCCAAGAAATTATAAGGCAAGCAAACATTGGAATTTTAGCTTTCAATACAAAAGGCCACATTCTTTTTTCCAACCCTACTGTTGAAAAATTATTGAACTACAAACCATTGAACCATATTAAACAATTGGGACAGGTTGATGAAGGGCTTTATGCTTTATTTGAAGGTTTAAAACCTTTTGAACAAAAGCTATTTCAGCTAACTAATGAAAGGGAGAAGACACAATTAGCCATAAAAGCTACTTCAATCAACGTTGATAAGCAAGAACTTTTGTTGGTTGTAATACAAGATATCCATAAGGAATTAAATGAAAAGGAAACCGATTCATGGATAAAATTAATACGTGTCTTAACACATGAGATCATGAATACCATTACACCTATAACTTCAATTTCAGAATCTATCTTAAGATATTTTAAAAATGACTCCGAAACGGTCAGTGCTGGGAATATTGAAAAAAAACATATAGATAATGCAGTAAAAGGATTGGAAGTCATCAAAGAACAGGGCAATGACCTTATGGGTTTTGTTCAATCTTACAGAACATTATTGAGTGTTCCGGAACCAGATAAGGCAATCATCAATGCCCAAAAGTTATTGAATAAGGTTTTGGTGTTAATTCAACAAAATGGTTCAAATAGTAACATAGAGATTAAACTTGAAGTCTATCCAGAAAATTTGGAGTTATTCGTTGATAGCAAACAGATTACGCAGGTAATGATAAATTTGGGTAAAAATGCCATACAGTCTTTAAAGAATAAGGCAGGTGGTATTATTAAGATTTCTGCTGGTATTAATAGGTCAAACAGAAAGTACATCACGATTTCTGATAACGGTGCAGGAATAGCACCTGAACTAATAGATGAGGTTTTTGTTCCATTTTTCACAACAAAAGATTCGGGAACCGGTATTGGCCTGAGCCTGTCAAAACAAATACTACAGCTTCATGGCGGTAGTCTTACGGTACATTCGATTCCTGAAAACGAAACCGTATTTTCTTTGCTTTTTTAAATAAATCAGTTCAAAATAGATATTGGAATTTAATCTTGATATTTCTATTCAATCAATTCCTTAATCTTATTGACTATCTTTTTTTCACTACCCTTGTAGTAACCAAATTTATGGAGTACGATTTTTTTGTCTTTATTAAAAATCATCACTTGGGGTACCCCATACCATTGGTTTAATAGGTTATTTCTTAATGCGTATCCCTTATCAAAGTACATCTCGTATTCCCAACTATATTTTTTGGCAATTGATCTGGCGGCGTTATGGTTTTTTGGGTTGTCTGTGGAAACAACCATAATTTTGGCTTTATCTTTGATCTCTCCTAAAACATTAAGTTTTTTAACCGCATTTAGTTCCTTTATACATGGTCCACAGGTAGATACCCAAAAGAAAATAGCTATAGGTTTTTTATACTCATTTAAGCTTGTGGACGTCAACACTTCGTTAGTAGAATTGTCGAAAGAGACGAGATTGATTTTTGAACTAAACTTTGGGGTTTCACCTACTCTCGATTTCTGGGCTGACAGTACAGAACAAACGATAAACATTGTATACGATATTTTCTCATATTTATTCTTGTGTTTAAGACTTTCATGCAACTAATTTTAATTTATGTACTGACTTAGGCATAAAAATAATAACCTTAGCCATCAATGTTCACAGTATAGAAGTGGTCTAAACTTTTTTTTGGATCGAAAGAAAGGGTTGCGGAACTTTGCGTTGCGAAACATAAACAATTCCAGAACAACCCTTTATGTACAATGTACTTGACAAAGATATGATAGAAGAATCGATTCTTGCCCATCTTCCCTTAGCTAGTCGTGGTTTTGCCCCGACCGTTCCCTTGGCCGAAATCGTAAATGCGATACTTTACAAGCCCAAAACAGCTGTCCATTGGCGCTTTCTCCCTGTCAGGGCATTGTTCTCCGACAAGGTACTCTGTTGGCAATCGGTTTGCCACCATTTCCGAAAATGAAGTGTTCCGGGGGCATGGAAGGACTGTTGGATAAAGTTCCTGGACAGGCACAGGACGGAACCAGGTCTTTCCAGCGTGGATCTTGACGGCAGTCATACACCTGCGATTAGGGGCTGCAAGTGTGTGGAATACCAAGGAAGTAAGAAGAGAAAGACCACCAATCCCTTTACCTGACCGATAGGCAGGGACTGCCATTGGCCATGTCCGAACCCGTGGCGGGCAACCAAAATGACCTATATGATATGGAGGTACGGTTCCGAGGTGGTCACCGCTACGCTCGAACAGGCCGATATCCCTGTGGAAGGGCTGTTCCCCAATGCGGATGCCGGATTCGATTCCAAGGACTTCCGTAAGTCGTGTGGCAACAAGGAGATCAATGCAATATATACTTCAACGAACGCAATGGAAGCGTGGAGGACAGGGACGGGTATTTCGACAAGGGACTTTACGACGAACGATATATGGTGGAACGCACCAACGCATGGATGGACAGCTATCGCTCACTGCCAAACAGGTTCGATACCACCACGGAAAGCCAGATATACCATTATTATAAAACCAGACTCCAGAAAAGCGGATGGGGTCGCCAAAATGTTCTCCAAAAAACAAAATCGAATGGACCACATTTTTAAAAAAGCCATGACCTGTGACAACGGGCCCCGTAAGGTCATTGGCTATAAAACACCAAGGGAAATTATGGATTCCGAACTTAAAAATGTAGCTTAGTATCCAACCAAAAAAAGGCAACGTTTGTTACGTTGGAACCTTGAATGCAGCTTCTTGTAAATATGAAAAAGAATACATTGATAATTCCTGTGGGTCTTTTTGCATTCTCAGCCATTTTGCTTACAATCTCTATGCCACCGTTTTTTAACATTCCTTTTTTGGGCTTTGTGGCCTTGGTTCCTGCAATACTTGCATTACGGCTCTATCAACACAAAAAGACAACTCTTTTGATGTTTGTCTTTTTTGGCCTGGCGTATACTTGTGTAAGTTACAGTTGGTTCGTTGATATATTTCCCGGTATTTTGGGATATTTTTTAATTGTAGCAGTTGCATTTTGGCATTGCAGTTTAATTCGTAACGGTGTTAAATGTGAAAAAATACTTCCCGAACACTTGCAGGTTTTTGCAGTGCCGACGGTGTATGCACTATTGGAATTTGCGCAACGAAATATTCCGATCATAAAAGAATGGTGGTTCATTCCCTATCCAAAATCCCAATGGGCATTCCCTGAAAGCCTGCAACTTTTGAACATAACAGGTATTACGGGTGTAACTTTTATCATGATTTTATCGAACAGTACCATTGCACAAATAACACAAAATATAATTGAGGGAAAAAAACATCCAAAATTATTGTTTTTGAATATCGTTTTTATTGCAGGCGTTTTATTCTTTGGTTTTTATACTGTGCATATTCCTTTGGAAACAGCGGAAGAAGCCACATACAACATCGCAGTTGTATCCGATATGGCGAATGAAATAAGCGGAGTAGGTTATGAAGGTTCGTATGTGAAAGACAAGGCTTTGTCAGAAAAGATTTTAGAGCGAAATATTGTATTAAGCAAAAACATTGTAACGGACACAGATTTTATCCTTTGGTCTGAAAACGAATTTTTTGATTTTGATGATAATAAAATGCGTGAAAGGTTGAAAAATTTCGCACAAGAATCAAGGTCATATCTTGTTGTCGATTCGTATAAGCATGATAAAGAAAAACTCTATGATACGGCAGTACTTATTTCACCTGATAAAGGTGTTGCAGGATTTTCTGAAAAAACGCATTTGTTTACCGGGGAAGTATCGGCAGGATTTGTATCGTCTCCGTATCCGCCCCGTGCAATTCAAAATGAAAATATAAAAATTGGTTTAGGCGTGTGTTATGATTTTCATTTTACCGATGTTGTAAGAGCTTTGGCAAAAGACGGTGCACAATTAATTTTAATGCCGACCGATGACGATATGGGCCAAAATGAATATTTTCCGTATTACCATGCAACCGATGCCGTATTTCGTGCAATAGAAAACAGCGTTGCTTTTGCAAGTGCAAATACGAACGGAGTTTCTATAATAGTGGACCCACGGGGCCAGATAACGATAATGAGCACTGTGAACAAAGCATCCGCGGTCATGGGTTCTGTATCTATAGATGATGCAAAAACCATTTATACAAAATGGGGGGATTGGTTTGCGTATATTTTATTGTCGGTATCTGTAATTGTTATTTGTGCTGTAATGATAAAAACAAAAACTGTAGATAACAAAAATGTATAAGCAATGGCAGAGTTGGTGTAAACTTAAAACTTTTCACCTTTTCATCGGCATTGGTGCGAAAGAGGAATATTTTATTTTCAATGTCCACTACTGCCCATATACTAGGTCGTTATGTAGCCTTTGCAGCTTTCCCTAAAAACAGGGAAGCCTTCATGGCCCTATTTATTGGCGTGGAGACTTATCTTGTTTTTAAACAACCTTGGGTCGTGGTCTTGATAATATAATGTGTACTATTTATTTATTTTCCGTTTTATGGTAGAACATATAACGGTAAGAATCAAGAGTACCAATAAAGAAATAAGGTTTTGATTATCCGTGTCGGTTTTGAAAATACTATAAATAGCAATAGCATTAATACATAATTGGACAAAAGCGAATAACCCGGCAACCTGTAAGTGGTTTAACGTTGTTTTCTGCGTGAGGGTTTGGTATAAGTGACTTTTATGAGGCTCGAGAATATTCTCTTTTTTAAAGAGTCTTTCCAAAATCGTTACACCTCCATCTACGAAATAGACCGAGATAAAAAGGAAAGGGAGAATCGTATTCAATCGGACACAATAATGCAACATTAGATAAAGTAGGAAAACCCCGATGGTAATGCTTCCTATGTCACCGGCAAAAAAAAGTGCTTTTTTCCTAAAATTAAAAAAACCGAACACGGCAATTCCTATAAAGGCATATATTAATAAAGCATTATCAATGATAGGGTTTATTTGATTGATATATATAAATGAACCAATGGACACTAAGGCATAAAACCCGGTAATTCCGTTGATGCCATCCATAAAATTGAAAACATTCAACATTCCCAAACAGAAAATGAAAATAGGGACCAAGTACCAGAACGATAATTGATAAAGATCGAGTTGATATAGAATGAGGCCTATACCTATAAATTGTATAATGAGCCGTATACCTGTACCAAGTGACCTGACATCATCAATAAAACTAATAATTGCCAATATAGCTATGGCCATCGCCAAAAATGGATAATCAAAAGAATGGGTGGTAAAATATACGGTGAGCGCCAAAACGAAAATTATTCCGCCACCCCGTATCGTTTTTTGGCTATGGGAACTTCTTTCATTGGGGACATCCTCTATACCCCATTTTTTGGCCATGAAAATATATACATATGAAAAAATAAAAAGAACAATGGTCGTAACAATGTAAATAGGTAAATGGGCCATATCGATTTAGTAGCAGGAATATGTATTCCTTCGTTAGTACTTTTTTTTTAATTCAACCATAGATTTTTATTCCTAGGGTTCCGATTTCACCTAAGACTGATTATAGTTTTGGAAAATACGTTCCAACTTGGAAAATAAATTGTCTTTGGAAAAGTTGTTTTTATAGTAATCCAAGGCATTGTTTTCCATTTCGTTTCTTTCCTTTTTCGATAAATTCAGTAGTTTCGTTGCTTTTTCCGATAAAGACGAAGAATCCTCTGCCGCTACTGCATATCCGCATTTAGATTCATTGATAAGGTCTTTGCCTTCACCATTTATCATTCCCAGTATCATTTTTCCGGAAGCCATATAAGCTTGGATTTTGGCAGGTACCGTAATTGCGAAAACAGGAGTATCTTTTAATGCTACCAACATGGCATCTGCCTCTTTGAAAAAATGGGGCATTGTCTCCAATGGGTACCGACCTAAAGGGTGTACTCTGGTTAGGTTTCGTTCCTTTATTTCTTTTTTCACCCAACTTAATTTTCGTCCATCCCCGACTATGACCCAGTTTATGTCTTTGTCCTTTGTTTTTTCGGCAGCATCTAAAATAGCTTCAAAGTCTTGGGACTCCCCTACATTACCGGCGAACATGATATTGAACCCTTTGGGTAGTTTTGGAATCTCGATATTTGTTTCCTTTACATTGACGAAAACATCCTCTGCCCAATTAGGGAAATATTGGATGTCCTTATCTAAATCGGCACATTTGTTCTGGATACTTGGGATAAAGGATTTCGAACTAACCAAAATCATATCGGATTTTGCATATATATTCCTAACCAGTTTTTCAATTAGGCCAATAATCCTCCCTTTTTTTAAACTTGTTGTTGCTATGATACTTTCTGGCCACAAATCCAAGACCCATAATATTATCGGTATCTTTTGTTTTTTCTTCACCCAAAGACCAGGCAACGCCATAGTTACAGGGGATAACTGTTGGATGAATATTATATCATATTTCTCCTTGATTCTGAATAACACTGTGAAATATGAAAACCATATAAAGGATAGATAATTAAGAATCAGTGAAATGGATTTTCCGTTTTTTCGAGGAAAAAGTGGGGTCCTGATTATTTTGGCCCCATTGATTGTTTCTTCCCTTTTTCCAAAAAAGCCGTAGCCCTCATAAAATTTTCCCTTAGGGTAATTGGGTGTTCCTGTAAGAACGGTTATATCATAGCCCTTTTTGGCAAAATCAAAGACAATCTCATTCCCTTTAAAAACCTCTGGATAGAAATATTGAGAAACAAAAAGTACTTTCATCTTAATTCTTGGACCAAACAACCCTATTAATATAATCTACATACGAGATAATGATCCGTACCACTTTTTCAGATACGTTCGGCATTGAATAATCACTTACCGGTCTGAAATTTCGATTTGGATTTCTATCTTGGACTTCCAATGCCGACAATGCCTGCATGATACGTTCCGAGTTCATTCCTACCATCATTACAGAGGCCTCTTCCATGGCTTCAGGACGTTCGTGGGCTTCCCTGATATTCAGTGCCCTAAAATTCAAAATAGACGACTCTTCCGATATGGTACCACTGTCTGACAATACGGCAAAAGAATGATATTGCAGCGCATTGTAGTCCGAAAAGCCCAATGGTTTTAAGAACTGGATGTTCTTATGTGCTTTAACGTTCTTGGTACTCAGCATATTACGTGTCCTGGGATGGGTGGAGACGATTACGGGGTAATCATATTTTTCCGCAATATGGTTCATAGAGGTGATCAGTCCCTCAAAGTTTTTAGGGTTGCTAATGTTCTCTTCCCTATGGGAGGATACCACAAAGAATTTTCCTTTTTCAAGGTTCAATTTTTCAAGCACGTCGGATGTTTCGATCTTTGCCCTGAATTTGGTTAGGACCTCGAACATGGGACTTCCTGTCTTTATGATCCGATCTGCGGGTAATCCCTCCCTAAGAAGGTATTCCCGGGCAATATCACTATAGGTCATATTTATATCGGCAACATGGTCAACGATCTTTCTGTTGGTTTCCTCAGGTACCCGTTGGTCAAAACACCGGTTGCCGGCTTCCATATGGAAAACAGGGATTTTCCTTTTTTTAGCGGGTATGGCACATAAACAGGAATTGGTGTCACCAAGCACCATAAAGGCATCAGGATCCACCTTTTCCAAAACGGGATCAATCTTAATCAAAATATTTCCAACCGTTTCGGTGGCATTTTTACCAGCTGCGTTTAGAAAATGATCAGGCTTGCGAATACCAAGATCGTCAAAGAATATTTCATTAAGTTCGTAGTCGTAGTTTTGTCCTGTGTGCACCAGGGTGTGGTCTATGGCCTCATTGGCATCCAAGGCATTCAAAACACAGGCGAGACGAATGATCTCAGGACGTGTCCCTACAACTGTTACAACTTTCAACTTCTTCAAAATAATGGATTTATGGTTAGTTATGTTTTATACATTTTCAAAATAGGTGTCCGCATCTTCCGGGTCATAAGGTTCGTTGATCCAGAATAAGGTGATCAATTCTTCCTCTCCTATATTCTTTATATTATGTGTATGCCAGATAGGCATATCCACATAGGCAGGTTCTTTACCATCCAAATAATAATCAATGACCTTGTCCGTACCTATTTTTCGTAATTGGATCAATGCCTTTCCACTGATCACGGCAAAACGTTCCGCTTTTCTTGTGTGAAAGTGGTTGCCCCTTGTAATACCTGGAACTGTTGTGGAGTACGAAAACTGTCCACTGGTCTGGGTACGCGCAATTTCCACAAAACTTCCGCGGTTATCGGTATGCTTGGTATATTTAACGGGATAATGGTTTTCGGGCACATAACACCGAAATGTATTGAAAAGTGCTTTTTCAAAGGTGTCTTCCAAGTTAGGGAAAACCCCATTCTCCAGATAGTTCTTTTTGAACCCCAATAAAAGGGTCAATATTTCCGATACCTTTTTATTGTGTGTTGGGGCTATATCTACCTTATAACTGTTTTCTCCAATCTTGATAGTATCGGCCTTATGGTCCATCGCGGCAATAAATACCTGGATCAATTCATTGATGTAAATGAGGCCTACATCACTGTCGTTGATGATGGTCGGTTCTTCGTTATGGGCTACTTTATGGCAGAATGTGGCTACTACTGAATTGTAATTTGGTTTTCCAAAAGGCCCGAAGACATTGGGGATGGTCAATGAGGTGAACTCACCATTGTTTTTGGCTGCCCAATCCATAAACAGTTGTTTGCCTTCCTTCTTGGATTTCCCATATAGATTGTCACGTTCTTCCTGAGAGGAGGAGGAGAACAAAATATGGGGCTGGACTTCCTGATTTGTACATGCCTGAATCAGTTTGGATACCAGATCAAGATTGGTGTCATATATGACTTGGGGGTCTTTGTGCCTGTTCATGGCCGCAAGGTGCACTATAACATCACACTGTGCTACGAAATTTTCCAATTTGGCGCTATCTGCAAAGAAAGCCCTTTCAAAAGGAACCAAGGTTACCGACTCCTTCAATGAGAGGGTGGTGTAGAGGTGGCTGCCTAAAAAACCAGCCTGTCCCGTTATACCTATTTTCTTCTTCATCTATAAAATACATTTACATATCAATCCACAAATAACTACATTATAGTTGGTAATTACCATTTTGCATCCCATTTTTCGATAGGGTAACGAAAATCATCGTTTTTTGATTCATCCAAGCTGAAATTGGAATATACCTGTAAAGTTGAATTTTCCTCTTGGGCCTTGAACCCCGTAGCATAACCACCCGATAATTCCAAAATGGCCGGATTCTTAGCGTCCAAAATAATTCTTTTAGGTTTCAGCAGGTCCGATGGTTGCTCAAAATCATCCACTTCTACAAGGTACATCACAAAAGACCCCGTATGGCAATAGAACCATTTCATTTCCTTTTTGTGCGCTTGCCACGCCCTTATGACATCGGTGTTGCCATGTTTTATCTCATATACCCTGACAATCGAAGCCATATCAAAGGCATTGAAAAAGTTGAGTTGGCCCCGTGCATCTGAAAATGTATCCCCAGAGATCAGTTTATTGTACGCCATTTAAAGATTTTCTTTAATATAATCAAGGTTCAACAACGTCTGTTTTAACTCTTCGTCAGTGAGTTGGGTGGTGTTGTGGGAATGATAATCCTCAATAACACTGGTATCCGTTTCCCCTTCCGAGAAATAACGGCTGTAATTCAAATCACGATTATCTGCCGGTATTCTATAGAATTCCCCCATATCCTCGGCCTTTTGCATTTCCTCCCTTGTACATAGGGTTTCGTACAGTTTTTCACCATGGCGGGTACCAATGACCTTGATTTCGTTATCGGCCTTGAAAATACTTTTAACGGCCTTGGCCAGATCCCCGATTGTACTGGCAGGGGCTTTGTTCACGAATAGATCGCCCTGGTTTCCGTGTTCAAAGGCAAAAATGACCAAATCCACGGCATCTTCCAAAGACATTAGAAAACGGGTCATATTCGGATCTGTTACCGTTAGGGGGGTTTTTTCTTCAATTTGTTTTACAAATAAAGGGATGACCGAACCTCTGGAAGCCATAACATTCCCATACCGTGTAAGGCATACAATGGTACTGTCATCCTGAATATTTCGTGAAGCGGCCACAGCAACTTTTTCCATTAATGCCTTGCTGATTCCCATGGCATTTATGGGGTATGCGGCCTTGTCGGTACTTAGGCAGATAATGCGTTTTACACCATTGGCGACCGCGGCATCAATGGTATTTTGGGTGCCGAAAACATTCGTCTTGGCGGCTTCTATCGGAAAAAACTCACAGGATGGCACTTGTTTCAGGGCCGCGGCATGAAATACATAATCAACACCCCGCATGGCTTTGTCGATACTGTTGTAATCACGTACGTCACCAATGTAAAACTTCACCTTCTCATTTTTGAGATGGTTCCGCATATCGTCCTGTTTCTTTTCATCGCGACTGAAAATACGTATTTCCTTTATATTGGTCTCTAAGAACCTGTTTAGTACAGCGTTTCCGAAGGAACCTGTACCACCTGTAATGAGTAATGTCTTGTTTTTGAACATATTGTATTTATTTCTTTTTTCCTGTAAAATTAACTTTAATATCCTTCCTTTCAAGCATTTTCTTGTGAAGGGTTATTTCTTGGTCATTAAATCGCATACGAATCAGTTTCGCAGGATTTCCTCCATATATACTATACTCAGGTACATCTTTGGTGACTATAGATCCTGCCGCTATAATTGCTCCATTCCCTACGGTAATTCCTGCCATTATCAATGTATTTGCACCAATCCAAACATCCTCGCCTATTTTAGTAGACTTCATGATCGGCCTACCAGAAAATATAATTGGTGTTTTTGGGTCTTCAAAGATATGATCCCCTCCTAAAATAGAAACATTAGGGGCTAGCATTGTATATTTTCCGATTGTTACTTTGGGAGGAATCGTACAGTTGGATCCAATAAATGAATATTCTCCGGCAACAAGATCGGAGCTAATTAAGCCATGCCCCCCCATATAAAAAGTATTGTGGACATGTTTTAGCTTATAAATAAACCTATACCATTTCATTTTAAGATTTCGATAAAGGCTTCGTAAAGAAAAATTAATCATTGTTCAATATTATTCGATTAATTATAGTAGCTTGATTCTTAGGGTTATATTTGTTGTCAATAACATCGTAACATCTTCTTTGAATTTCTTCTCGGGGCATATCCTGTGTTGATGATAACCATTCACATATTTTGTCGGCTAAATCTTTCGTAGACCCCCTTTTGAATAAATCCCCATTGTATTTAGGTTTAATTGACTCGTATTCAGGCATTTGATTGTTAAAATCGTCATGGGAGATAACAGGTGTTCCATACCCTAGAGCTGTCATTGCAGTGAGGCCGATTTCTCCAGGTGATACACAAATGTCTGCAGAACCGATAAGACTCGATAATTTTTCTTCATCATAACAGGGCCCATAAAATTTAAAATTATCTTGGAGGTTGTTTTTTTTAATTAGAACCTCCAATTCTTTTTGTGCATCCCCCTTTCCTACAAATAACGTATTGACCCTTATGTTGTTTTCGGATAAACTTTTTATTGCCTCAACAATCATATTTAATTTTTTTTGTGTCGTTAGTCTACCTACAAAAACAAGGTATGGCAAATAGTATTCTTTGAAGAGTTCCTTTCTTGTTTTTAAGATAAGCTCAGCATCAATAAGTTTTCGGTATTTAAGCTGTTGTTCATAATCTAATGAATTATATATTACGTGTAATTTGTTTTCTGGGAACCCATTTTTGATCATTACACTTTTCGCATTGTTTCCATAGAGAAGAATACCATCGCTTAGTTTGTAGAAAGTTTTTCTTAACTTCCATTTAAACCCTTTTCTATTAGAGGTGACACCATGTGTCCACATATAAATTTTCTTCTTTCTTAATTTACAATAAATTACGGCGACCCATGTACTTATATAATACATGTTCCCCAAGAAAATAAGTACATCAAAATTCTTTTTTCTTAATTGATAAAGTAAACCTTTCTGCCATAAAAAAGATTCCTTTTTTAGCCAGATGTTCTTTACGAAAATCCAACGTAACCCTCCTTTCGATACAGGTATTTTTGACAACCCTGCATCAATGGTCTTAATATTGACCCCAGATTTATGTGATGAGATCAGGGTGTATTCTATTTCCCTTGCTTTCATCAATTCTTTGAAGATAGGAAGGCGATAATGGGCTAGATAATGATAAACAATTCCTGTTGTTTTTCTCACAATGTTTATTTCTTTAGATAGAGTTTAATTTGATGTTAGAATAGTAGTTTCAATTAATTCCATCCATTTATTCATTATAACCTGAATTTTAAATTTTTCCAGATAATGAAGATTAGCTTTTGAAAATGCAATTCGTTTTGTCGGACTTTCAATTAGCAAGTTGATTTTATCAGCCATGTCCTCAATGTCAAAAGGGTCAATTAAAAATCCATTCAGGTCATTTTGTATTATCTCGTTAGGTCCGGTTTGTATGTCAAAACTGACCAATGGTAGTTTGTTGACCATCCCTTCCAATAAGCTCATGGGGAACCCTTCGTAAGAAGATGTCATTACCATTATAGAGTAATTGGAGTATTGTTCATATAAATCGGAGACATTTCCTTCAAGGATTACCCTGCCTGATAATCCGAGCTTGTCAATATTTTCCTTGATAACAGCTTCCAAACTACCTTTGCCATAAATATGCCAAGTGTATTCTGGATTTTTAGACAATACCAATTTGGCAACTTCCAACAAATAGCTTTCAAAATTTTTTGGATGGTCCAATCGGCCTACACTGATTATCTTATTAGTGTTTGGGTTGTATGGAGAACTTTTTAGAAATAGGTTTTTGTCAATAGGATTGTATATCTGAGTAACATTTTTGGCCAATGTTTTTTTTCGATAATTAAGTTTATCTGCTTTTGTTAAAGAGATTACTACTTTAGAGCATATTGCCCCAATATGTTCGTTCATTCTTTTAAAACGATTTACCTCCCCAAAATAACTTGAATGGGACCAATAAATCATCTTTGTATTGGTTCCTATTATAGAGAATCCACCTAAAGGACACATCAAATGACCACAAACTATAAGCAGATCGATGTTGTTTTTATTGAGATACCTCCTTAGTCTGGGGACGGCCTTGAAAATACCAGTTTTCATGGATTTCCTTTCCGTCATCAGCTCAAAGAAAGTAATTTTGTCACTCCATTCATATACTTGTTCTCGGTCTCTAGGTTGAAATGCCACGGCATGTGTTTGAGCTATTCCTTTATCGGCAAATGTACTGGCTAAAAGGGAAGTTACCCTTTCAATACCACCACTAGAGCATGTACTTCCTAATAAAAAGGCAATATTCGGTAAATTACTACTCACGGGTTATAAAATCTTAAAATTCCAAGTTAATATATGAGAAACGCTAATTATTATAAAAAAGTACATCACTAAAGTTTTATAATTACACCTAAAGGCCAATTAGGTATTATAGGTAAACGAATAGATGAAAAAATAAAAAACGAGCATGTGTGAAAGTTGATTTTATATATTTTAACGGAAGCAACAAAAGCAAATATATTTTGAATAAAAATAAAGCTTCGAATATTTTTCCCAGAATTCTATTGTTCAATGTGATCTGTAAATAGAAAGTGGGTGGCTTTATCTATTGAAACGGACACAGACATTTGAGGATATTATTATATATAACCCGTTTAAATTTTTTCGGTTTGCTAAAAAATTGCCGTTTTCCGCCCTGTTTTTGTCTTTTTTTACTTCCGTAGCCCTGCATGCAACTTGAAAAAGCCTTCAGCAGAACAAAAAAACATTAATTTTCGCTTAAACCCCAAAAGTTTAAACGGGTTCATAATCAAAGGTTTATGTAAAGAAGAGTAGAATGTCAATATAAAAAATAAACGAGGGTAGGCGTCTATGGCACTAATAGTACTTGTATATGCTCATCTCGTATACCATTTCTCCAATTAGCAAATAAAATAATAGAGGGTGATTCAGGGAGTGTCACGGTTTTATAAGGGGGGGATGGATAAAAGTAGGATGCCCAAAATAATTAGGCATCCTTTTGTTTCTTTTGGAAGTAATTGATTATGATTTAACGATTAAATAGCATTGTTGAAACTTGTGTTCGACACATTCTTGTCGTTAGTTCAAATAGCAACCGCCAGTAATGTATCAATATTCGTAGGCCCCTATACCATACCCTCCATTGGAGCCCCTTGCTTTGCCCGACATATCATAAGCAGCTTCCGTTTTTAATGTACTGCTGTCCATGCCGATGTTTTTTAAAGGACTATTTGATTGTAACGTGAAATCATTGTCAGCTATATCTGTAAAGGCGGGATTATAGGTCGTTATATTTGTACCTGTGATTGTAGGGAAGGCATTGTTATAATCATTACAATTGGTGAAATTAGCGGTATAGGAACTTGTTGCATCGGTCCAACCTGAGTAGAACGTGTCCATTGTTGTTTTTGTTCCATTACTGAATGTTGAATTGTAAAAATGAATGGTTCCAGGTCTGTTCGCATTGATTATCCATGGAAAATTATCTGCTGTCAAACCAATTATATAGTTTGTTCCACTTGTTAAATCGGTTCCCGAGGCATCCAATCTATGAAAGCTTACTAATGCATTCCCATTAAAAGTAGGTAAATCCCGAATAATAAAGTTGATAAAATAATTATTGTCGCCAGAAGAGGTGTGTGGGGTTCTTTGATTTTCAGCACTAACAATTCCAAGGAACTGGATTCCCTCCCCGGTCATTTCCCAATTTACGAACAAATTATTGTCTGATTGTCCAAATATTTGTAATCCACCACTATTTATATGGCCTTGTGCGCCTTCAGAGAATACATCCCTTAAAATGTTGTTTCTTGAATTTTCTAATTGAATCCTAGCATTTTTTGCACTAAACCTTTCAACAACATTGTTGTCTGAAATTGCCTGGAATACCAAGGCCCTGGATTTATGGGCGCCAATAGGGGAGGTATATGTCCTTTCTGCATAACAATCCGTTATGGATGAATTGGAAGTACCGAAGTAGTCAAATAAATAATCCGATCCATTACCGCCACTATAAGCGTATGCTTTTGACCATGAAATATTTATATTTTCTGAAAAAGTAGGGAAATAGGCAGCTAATCCAGCATCTATCATCAATGAATTTCTTATGTCTATATTATTTGCTTTAGTGGTATATATCCCATATCCAGTATTGTTGTCGCACCCATGTACAGAGGATCCTTCCCAACAATTACTACTTGGATTCCAATTTCCGAACTGATATCCCACGATATTATCTAAAACGATATTGTCAGATGCTATTTGAATTCCTGTATAATATTCACTCAACATAAAATTGTGGAGTTCAATGTATTGATGATTTATGACAAAACCTCTGTCATCGCTGTTAGGGATTTTGTTCACTGGGTTAGCTTCCAAGTGAGGCATTATATTGTCGGGCAATTCTTGCCCATTGCCCAACCAATCGTCTTTCGTGTATGTTGGCCCGTTGTGGGCGATTATATCACCAGGGGTTGTATTGTAACCAATAAACTTGATAGGGTTGCCGTTAGTCCCACTTCTTTTGGAAGTTATATTCACGGATGCGTAATTCCCGGCTTTTACATAGACTATATCACCAGCTTTTGCAGTTGCAAAAGCATGTTGGATATTCCAGGCTGTAGCCTCAGACCGACCATCCCTGTTGGCTTTCCCGGTTGTCGTAACATAATACACATTGTCACCTGTTACCGCTGTTTTGTTTTCTGTGGTCACCGTAACATTTCCAGTTCCCGTGGATACTGATTCATTTTCATTGACGACCTCGGTAGTATAAGTAAAGGTGTCCTCGATTTCTTCTGTGGAATCCTCGGAGGTCCCGGTTTCCGGTGTATAGGTTAGCGTATTGTCCGGATTGATGACCACCGTACCGTTTTCAGGTTCCGATGTTTCCGCAATAGTTACGTTTTCTGTATTCTCGAATCCATCATTGGCCAGCACATCAAGGGTTATACTTGCTTCGGAGTTGATGAAAAAAGTGTCATCAAGAATGAGCTCGCTAAGATCCAAGGTGTTCTGGGTTTCGGACAATGCATAATCCGTTAGTAGGTCAGAATCCTTGGAACAGGAGAATTGGAAAATGATAAAAATGCCAAGTAGGAACACTTTTAGTGGGGTTAGTGTTTTGAAATTCATTTGTGATTTGGGCTTAAATATGATAATAATTTCTATTTGGGTTTGTAAAACTATTTAAAACTTGGGATACATCGACAAAAAACATATTATTTTCGATGAAATGCATCTTTTGTGTTTGGTGGTGATACGGTAAAATAATGTGGACTGGATTTTTCATCGATTGTTTATTCGATGAACTACCTCTTTTTTTAACAGTTGTTGTGAAAACTACCTTTGGTGAAAATTATTTGGGAGGAAGGGCAATTTGATATAATGGGGAAAAAGCCCTAAAATCAAGGAAGGGGGTGCTTGGCCCTTGGTTAATTGATCGTTTGCCGTTCGATGCTAAATGGTGCAGCCTCAAAAATCGAATAGATGGTTAATTACGCCTGGTTTTTTTTCTCGAACAACCTATAGTGTATGCCTATCATAAGAAAGAAGTACATCATGGCATTACTTGCCCGGTAAAAAACATAGATATTGTTGAAGAACAAGAAAGTAAAAAAGAATAATAGACTTAATTTGAATTCGGGGTTTGATTTGTTTGTCAAATACAATTTGAAGGATTTGAAAAAAGGCAGGAGGAATACGGCGATTATCAATAACCCTACAAAAAAACCATGTTCAACCAAAGCTTCCGTATAGTTGTTGTGTGTCATATGCCGGGTTTTGCTGAAATTAACGAAATTGCCCGCACCTACACCGGCAAAGGGGTGGTCTATAAAGACCTCGATTCCCCTTTTGATAAGTTGCCCCCTTGATTCTTCATTAGAGGTAGAGGATATACGGTTTTCTATACTTGAGTTCGTGTAGATATTTATAAATTGGAATATAAATGCAAAGGAAATCAGAAGCATTAGTACTTTCCTGAAGATGGCATAGATAGGGTTCTTGACTTTGGGTTTATTGACCCAAAACCAGAACAGGGCGTTAATCAAAAGAATAAAGATCAAACCAGATCTTGATTGGGTAGTGAAGGATATGGCTATTGACAGTATAGGTATAAGGACCAATCCAAAAAATGTCCACATACCCCTATATTTTAGGTGTAGCCTAAATATAGAGAAATTGGCAAAAAGCGCCATATAGGAGTAGTAGTTGGCATTATATAAAAAATCACCCCTAGCGGCGGTAGGGGCATAGAACTTAGTAGGGTTAAAGGTGCCCAAACTATACTCGGCGTATATTATTAAAATCAACACCAAGATATAGGCAACGTGAAAATAGTCCTCTAAATCCAATTTATCGCAAAGACCAATACCGATGTAGGCCCCTATAAAGGCAGCTAGGATTTTGGTAATGGTGAAATTGAATTTTTCAAAATCAATGTCAGGGTAGAAGACGGCTACAAATGAAAGTATTAAAAAAAGCAAAAACAATAATGTCTCTTGCCTCTTGAAGATTGATGTGGTTTTGTCCATTGCCAGCGTTACAACAAATGTTAAAGGGAAGAAGATGCCAAAGCCCAATGGCTGAAGTCCCCAATTTAGTCCGGCATAATAAAGGACAATGGTCGACATCAATAAAAAGCCAATGTAAGGTCTGAATCTGTTTAATAGCTGGGTGCTCATTTTGACTTATTTAGTAGTGTGATTCTGAATGTATTAATGATCAACATATACTTTTAGGGGAGGTGTTTCGAAAAAAATGAAAGAATAGAATTTAAATCAAGGTCGATCTTCCTCATTACATTGATTGAATTTCCAAAAGGCACTTTTTCAGCTTTGTCCATATAAGATTATTTTATCCAAAAACGTATTTTAGGGCCAATATAGTATTTTCAAATAACATTATAAGGTGCCCTTTTATGCTTTTATCAAACCAGATCGTGCTATACAATCCTATTGTTGGTCCCCGCCTTAGGCCAACCTAAGCATTGAGTTTATAAATGAAGTCAAGATGAGTTCAATACCATCGAAGACTCTTTTTCTTTTTTCCCGACTTGAACAACCTTGGTTTTCTTCTTGAAAAAGGTTCCATCTCCATATGCAATAATGTTAACTTGCCCAATGTTGGAATATTGCAACGGGGATATGTGGATATTTTAAATCAAGAAATTACCATAAAACGGATATTCCCTTCGGTGTAGGGTATTACCTATTAAACCCAGGAAAGGAATGTTTTTGTGACTTTATTTTTGTTGTTTTATGGGTGCTATCCCCTTATCGTCCAATTTTACGGGCAAAATTAGTGTAATTTATATGTAAACTAAGAATATATAGGTTAAAACGACATGTATGTCGGTAAGATGGCTCAACGTATTGCGTAATCTATTTTTCAATGCTCCCCTACTACAGGAAAAACAAATGCCCCCCTTTCCAAAGGCAAGGGGGGTAGTGGCATAAAGAGGGGGAGGGTTACTGTTTTTAGAGTCTGGCATCCACATGTTGCCCAAGGACCCCTTTCACGTCGTAGACCACCCCGTTTTCGGCCAACATTTCCCCAAGGTCCATATCCAGGAATTCGGTATGGGCAACGGTCAGCACTATGGCGTCGTATTTCCCGCAGGGCCTCTCTTTTGACGAGTCCATTCCGTATTCCGTCCTCACGGCCCCAGGTGGTGCCCAAGGGTCATATACGGTGACATCCGACCCGTAGCTCCTTAAGTTGGTTATCAGGTCGACAGCCTTGGTGTTACGGACATCCGGGCAGTTCTCCTTGAAGGTGATGCCGAGGGCCAGGATCTTGGAACCTTTGACCCTTATATCGTTCTGGACCATCAATTTCACGACTTCCGATGCTATATAATGCCCCATTCCGTCGTTCATCCTCCTTCCCGCCAATATGATCTCGGGATGGTATCCGTATTCCTGTGCCTTTTGTGCCAGGTAATAGGGGTCGACCCCTATGCAATGGCCCCCGACCAACCCTGGTTTGAAGGGCATGAAGTTCCATTTGGTACCTGCCGCTTCCAACACGGCATGGGTGTCGATGCCCATTAGGTTGAATATTTTCGCCAGTTCGTTCACGAATGCAATGTTGATATCCCGTTGGGAGTTCTCTATGACCTTTGCAGCTTCCGCGACCTTGATGGAAGGTGCGCGATGGGTACCTGCCGTTATTACCGAAGCATATAGTCGGTCCACTGTCCTGGCCGTTTCCGGGGTCGATCCGGAAGTCACCTTCAGGATCTTGTCAATGGTATGTTCCTTGTCCCCTGGGTTGATGCGTTCCGGGGAATAGCCCACAAAAAACCCCTCATTATAGGTCAATCCGCTTGTTTTCTCCAGGACGGGGACACACTCCTCCTCCGTGGCCCCTGGGTATACAGTGGATTCGTAAATGACAATGTCACCTTTTCCCAGGACCTTCCCCACAGTCCCACTTGCTTTGTACAAGGGGGCCAACACGGGTTTATTGGCACTGTCTACAGGAGTGGGTACGGTTATGATGTAAAGGCTACAGTCCAGAAGGTCTTTAGTTCTGTTGGTACAGAAAAGCCCTGTGTCCATTTCCGGCCCCTTCCGTAATACCTGTTTCAAGAGGTCGCCACCGACCTCCAAGGTACAATCGTTTCCGGATTGTAGTTCTGAGATCCGGTCCCCATTGATGTCATAACCAATGACAGGGTACTTGGTGGCGAACAGGCGTGCCAGGGGCAAGCCTACATAACCTAAACCGATAACCGCTATTTTGGGTATGCCCATATATATTACTTTTTGCCAATCTGGAAATATTCAAAACCAAGGTCCTGCATCATTTGGTCATTGTATTGGTTACGGCCGTCAAAGACGATGGGAGAATTGAGCTGTTGTTTTAGTTCGTCGAAATCCGGGGAGCGGAATTCCTTCCATTCGGTCAACAGGATCATCGCGTCCGCTCCCTGAAGGGTTTCGTATTTGGATTTGCAATAAGTGATATTGGGGACATCCTTCAGGTAAAAATGTCGTGCCTCGTCCATGGCCTTGGGATCATAGGCCTGGATCGTAGCACCTCTTGCCACCAGGTCCTTTATGGTATATATCGAAGGAGCCTCACGCATATCATCCGTTTGCGGTTTGAACGCCAACCCCCAAACAGCGAACGTCTTTCCTTTAAGGTCCTCCCCGAAACGTGCCACCACTTTTTTGGCGACCACGAATTTCTGGTCATTGTTGACATCCTCGACGGAACTGATCAGTCTAGCGGTATAGCCATGTTCCTGTGCTGTTTTCTTCAGGGCCTTGACATCCTTAGGGAAACAGGAGCCCCCGTAACCACTGCCAGGGTATATGAAGCTGTAACCGATCCTACTATCGGAGCCTATGCCTATACGTACTTTGTTGACATCGGCTCCGACCAATTCACAGATATTGGCCACTTCGTTCATGAAAGAGATCTTTGTGGCCAACATGGCATTGGCGACGTATTTGGTCATCTCCGCTGAACGTACGTCCATGGTGATCAAACGGTCCATACTGCTTCTGAAGAAAGGACTGTACAGGGCACGCATTTTTTTCGTGGCCGTTGCATCATCGGACCCGACCACCACACGATCGGGTTTCATGAAATCGTTGATGGCATCCCCCTCCTTCAGGAACTCGGGATTGGACACCACGTGGAACTTGATATCCAGTTTTCTTTTTTCCAGTTCACCCTGTATCGTTTGCCTTACCTTGTCGGCCGTTCCCACGGGGACCGTTGATTTATCGACTACGATCAGGGACTGTTGCATATGTTGCCCGATATCCTTGGCTACCTGGAGTACGTATTGTAGGTCCGCGGAACCATCATCCCCCATAGGGGTTCCGACCGCGATAAAGGCAATGTCACATTTCCCAAGGTGTTCGGCCAGGTCAGTGCCGAAATGAAGGGTTCCCCCTTCGATGTTCCTTTCCACCATGGCCTCAAGGCCAGGTTCGTAAATAGGGATCACCCCTTTCTTCAAGTCTTCTATTTTTTTGGCATCCACATCGATGCAGGTTACCCTATTGCCCATTTCCGCAAAACAGGTGCCACTTACCAAGCCAACATAGCCGGTTCCTATCACAGTTAAATTCATTGTTCTTGTTTTAAGTCATCCCAATGTGTCGGGATTCGGGTTATTAAAATATATTTTACTATACATTGTTCCGTATGTGCTTGTGCAAAAGACGGCCATTTACCGGAAAACGATACGAATTAAGGGATTGTTGCGTAAATATTGAAAATTTTAGGATAAAGTTCCATAAAAAAAGATTTGGGAAAAGTGGATTGAAATATCATTCGGTCTTGTGGGAACAATCCAATGCTCCTAAAAACATGAATGGTCAATGATTTTAATCGGTCTTTCATAACATGGGAGAAGTAATACGGTTATAACCAAATTTCCAATAGGCCGGTTTTTGGCCGGTCCTTTAGAACTGATGATATTCTTTGTACCAAGAAATAAAGGAGTCTATCCCTTTTTTAATCGGGGTATTGGGCTGGTAATCATAATCCCTGATCAAATCATCCACATTTGCCCAAGTGGCAGCTACATCCCCAGGCTGCATGGGAAGCAATTCTTTTTTTGCGGTAATGCCTAAACTGTTCTCTATGGCCTTGATGAAATCCAATAATCTTACAGATTTATTATTTCCTATATTGTATATTTTGTACGAATTACGATCTTTCTTTCTCTCTGTTGTCTTTTTTTCGATAATCCGTGTTACACCTTCAACAATATCATCAATGTAGGTGAAATCCCGTTCCATTTCACCTCTGTTGAAGACTTTGATAGGCCTGTCATTGGTCATCGCATTAGCAAAAAGGTAAATGGCCATATCGGGCCTGCCCCATGGCCCATAAACGGTAAAGAAGCGTAAACCAGTGGTGGGTAAACCGTATAAATGACTGTAGGAATGGGCCATTAGCTCATTACTTTTCTTGGTGGCAGCATATATACTTATAGGTTGGTCAACATTGTCGGTAGTCTCGAAAGGGATTTTTTCATTAAGCCCGTATACGCTAGAGCTGCTGGCATATACCAAGTGTTCAATATTATGATAACGACAACATTCCAAGATATTAAGGAACCCTACTATATTGCTATTGATATAGGCCCCTGGGTTTTCCAAACTATAACGTACCCCTGCCTGGGCAGCTAGATTACAGACTACATCAAATTTTTCATTTTCAAAAAGAACTTTCAAACATTCTTTGTCCTCGAGATGCATTCGGATGAATTTAAATGTGTCGGGGTAAGGACCACTATTGGTCGGTATATTGAAAATCCCGGCACTGTTCCTGGTAATGCCCAGTTGCTTAAGTCTTGCGTACTTGAGGTTTACATCATAATAGTCATTGATGTTGTCAAGGCCAACAACCTGATGGCCATGGCTTACTAGTTTTTTTGAGATATGGAAGCCAATGAAACCTGCAGCTCCGGTAACTAAAATTTTCATACTGAAAATGTATTTATAATTCAATGCAAAGTAAGTAATAATTAAAAAAGGATTGCTATAAATTTACAAGCTCAATTAATGTATGTGTTGATTTTTTGAAATAGTATATCCGCAAATATCCCTGAATTGAATTGATTTTCGTATATTCGACTGATAATAAAACAGTTAAATATGGGTATATTCAGTTTTGGTGTCCATTTTACAAATGGAAAAAGTTGTCGCTTACATTTTGGACAAGAAAGGGACAATCCTTGCGCAGTGGTACCATTATGGGGGGTTCAAAGCTCTCGTTTATGACCTGGTACAAGACCATGTTTCTGTTGGGCACCACCAAAAAAGGTCTTTCTTCCAAGGGGATAGGCACACATTAGAGGGCATGAACACAAAACCCAAAAAGCAGGACGTGGCAGCAAGACAAAATCGAATGTTATGGTTATGGCAGAAGGTACGGTCCCAGAAGATATGGATACAGGGAAGGCAGAGGGGCAGTGTCGTTTTTTAAGGCCATAGATGATGGGCAAACCATTGTCTTTACCGGTAAAAGTACATTATATGTGAATATTGCCGGCTATGTAGGAAGAATACATATGGGTGAAAAATCAAATGGAACGACAACCAAGGAAACCCTTAAATGGGTTCATATAGCTATAGGCAATGCAAAGCGGAACTTTGTAGTGACTTATCATAGAATCAAAAAAAGCACCTACGACTATATCCCAATGAGTTCGTATACAAGCTCAATCGAAGGTATTTTTGAGAACGAATCTTTGATAGGTCGGCAATAGCTGGCATCACAACTAATGGACACTAAGCGGGTATACAGCTTTTTGGGTAATCTTTCGGAAGATGTGGTATAAAGCAGGGTATTGTATCCATTTATGGTTGATGGTCCACTGTATGAGAGTTGGCGGGATACGTTGTTTCATTAATACTGAAATACTGACACAAATGAAACAGGCAAAAAAGCATTAAACCGAGTTTATCAACACATTTGCCGATTTATCTTAATAAAATTATACCTGCTAGGATTTAAAAAGTAACTTTATCTTTAAATTCGCAGGAATTTTCAATGTGGATATTAAGTATTCTATATGATTTTTGAATGATATTTTGACCTCCTGTGTTGGATTTAAGACTTTTTTGTATGAGATCTTTATGCAAAATAGGATTATTCCCAAATAGGGTCGAATGGTATGGATTTGGAAAGTGTTACTTGGTAATAGTACTAATTTATTTTGAAGAGAATTCAATAGGCTTTTTAATATTATAAAGACCTCAGCTATGATACAAAATTACTTGATTAATAATGCCCAACGATATGCCTCCAAGTGGTTGGTTCTAGCCATTGACTTGGTGGTGGTGGCCGCATCATTTTTTTTGTCATACTTTATCCGTTTTAATTTGACGTTCAATTTTGATGTGAATAAACTATTGGTCCAATTACCGGTAGTCGTAGGTATTGCATTGGTGTCTTTTTTGATAATAGGTTCATACAAGGGGGTCGTTCGTCATACAGGGGTCCGTGATGTATACAATATATTCAATGCTATCTGTCTTTCAAGTATCTTGGCCATTTTTATTATCATTACCAATAGACAGTTGGAATTGGTCGATAGCTTCACGATTCCTTTGTCCATCATCATCATCCATAGCTTGATTAGCTTTGTGGCCCTTACGGCATCGCGGTATATTTTCAAATCGATGTATTCCAGTTTGTCCAGTGAATTCAAATCAAGTAAGAAAGTACTTATATATGGGGCGGGGGAGTCAGGTATTTTGACTTATGATGCCATTTCAAATCATTCAAAAAGTAACACCAAGGTTGTTGGTTATGTGGATAGGGATCCTAAAAAAATAGGAAAGCAGATCAACGGTGTTACGGTTTATGCTCCAGAGGTTTTGACAGAAGGTTTTATTCTGAAAAAGGATATTTCCGAAGTTGTTTTTTGTATACAGAAAATAGAGCCTAAGAAACTAAAGGATCTGGTTGAAGGTTTGGTCGATTATCCCGTTGTGGTCAAAATTGTTCCACCTGTGGAAGATTGGATCAATGGGGAGTTGAACGCCTCGCAAATAAAACAAATACAGATAGAGGATTTATTGAATAGGCCGCCAATTGATATTATCAATTCCAAAATAAGCCAAGAGGTTAAAGGGAAGGTCATTATGGTTACTGGGGGGGCTGGTTCCATAGGAAGCGAAATAGTACGTCAGATATGCAGGTATGATTATAAATCTTTGGTTGCTATAGATCAAGCAGAATCGGCCCTTTACGACTTGCAACAGGAATTGAAGCAGAATGGATATGTGAATTTCACCCCAATCGTTGCTGATATTCGTGACAAGAATAGAATGAACAATATTTTCCAGGAATATAAGCCAAACCTGGTTTTTCATGCCGCAGCCTACAAGCATGTGCCCTTAATGGAATACAATTCGTATGAGGCCATTAAGATAAATGTCGCGGGTACCAAGGCCGTAGTGGATTTGTCAATAGCCCATAAGGTGGATAAATTCGTTTTTGTTTCAACGGATAAAGCGGTAAACCCTACGAATGTTATGGGGGCTACCAAGCGTATTGCCGAAATGTATATCAGCTGTATGCAACAAGAGTATAAAACCAAATTCATTACCACACGTTTTGGAAACGTCTTGGGATCCAATGGGTCTGTGATACCCTTGTTCAAAAAGCAAATTGAAAAAGGAGGGCCTTTAACGGTAACCCATAAGGATGTGACCCGATATTTTATGACAATACCCGAAGCCTCCCAATTGGTGTTGGAGGCAGGTGCCATGGGTAAAGGTGGGGAAATCTTCATCTTTGATATGGGTGAATCGGTGAAGATTTTCGACTTGGCCAAGAATATGATCAAGTTATCAGGCTTACGTTACCCGGAAGATATAGATATTAAGGTTACCGGACTTCGACCAGGGGAAAAATTATATGAAGAATTGTTGGCAAACGGTGAAGATACGATACCAACGTACAACAAGAAGATAATGATCGGTAAGGTAAGGGAATTGGATTATGATTTTGTTCGTGCCAAGATAGACGAACTTTGTGTCAATAATATGTTCTTCAATGGGAATACTGTAAAGTTAATGAAGGAGATTGTGCCTGAGTACATTTCCAATAATTCCGATTTGTGCAAACATGACAGATCAACCGATATAAAGGAATCCAATAAAAGCAACCTCAAGGTTTTACACTCCTGATTTTTTAGTATTATTGCATAATAAAAGCCATGACTATGTTTGAAAACATGAATATTTATGTTCGTTCTATTGTATTATTAATGGGTATTACCTTTGTTACATCCTGCGCATCACGGAAAGAGGTGGTGTACTTTCAAGACACCGGGAATTTTGAGACCTTGGTGAACAATAATGATTTTGTATCCAAATTCAAGGTCGATGATCTGGTGTCGATCCATATTTCATCACTAAACCCCGAGGCCAGTGTACCCTTTAATTTATTTAGAGGGGCAGGGGAAGGAGGGTTCCAAGCGGAGCAAGTTGATTATTTAGTGGATCAAGCAGGGGAAATCGATTTCCCGGTAATAGGTAAATTGAAGATAGAAGGTCTATCACCTGATGAGCTACGAATGCTTTTACGGGATCGTCTTTCGGATTATCTGAAAGACCCCATTATTAATATTAGACTTCGCAATTTTACGGTAACCGTACTAGGGGAAGTAAACCGACCTGGCACCTACCCTGTGAATGGGGAACAGATCTCTATTCTGGAGGCCTTGGGTCTTGCCGGCGATTTAACAATCCGTGGAGTACGTCAGAATGTCTTGGTCATCCGTGATTTTAATGGCACTAAGGTGTATAACCGTATTGATTTGACATCAAAGAATATGGTGAAGTCCCCAGTGTTCTATTTGACCCAGAACGATGTTGTATATGTTGAGCCAAACCGTTCGGGAATAACGGCTTCATCTTTGGATAACAGAGCCAATATTGCCATTTCCATTGCATCGATCTTGATTACGTCCACCGTTATTATACTTTCGAGACAATAAACCACTTATTCTTTATTTAATGAAAATTGATACTACAAAAATGTCCGAAAAGAATATGGACTTAGGGGAAATGCTCAAACCTTATTTAAGGAATTGGAAATGGTTTGTTATTACAGTCATCATAGCGGTTTTACTTGGTGTATTAAAAATCCGTTATTCCATTCCACAATATGAGATTCAGACGAAAATCCAAATTTTGGAAGACCAAGGTTCCAATTCTGAACTTGATGTATTTCGGGGTCTGGGTGTTTTTGGGGGGGGAGGAAGCAATATAGAGGATGAAATCGAAGTGCTGAACTCAAGGTCAAATCTAATCGAAGTTGTAAAGAAACTAGGGTTGAATAAAAAAATCATAGCCCTTGGACAAATAAAAAGTTCGGAGCTTTACAATAATCAACCTTTCAATGTAAACTTTATTGCGGAGGATTCGATAATTTATAATTCAAAAACAGAGTTCTATATTACTATTTCTTCGGCAACAACCTTCCAATTTTCAAATGTAGAGGATGGGCCTATGGAGTCCATGTCTTTTGGAAAGCCGGTATCAACAGGTGTTGGAAATGTTATTATTACCCCAAATACCCCCAACATAGGAGCCTATCGCGATAGGAAATATATGGTTGCCGTAAGTCCTTTGGCTGTGGTGGCAGAGGTATACCAAAAAAAAATTGATATATCTTTAACCGGGGAAATGTCCAATATCATTTCCATTTCTTTGAACGATCCCATTATTGAAAGGGGTAAGGATATTCTGAACACTTTAGTGGACAATTACAATAAGAATGCCGTTGATGATAAAAAGGCCATTGCGGACAGGACCTCAAGATTTATAAATGATCGTATTGCGGATATTTATGGGGATTTATCATCTGTAGACCAAAATGCTGAGGATTTTAAATCAGGAAAGGGCATTGTGGATATGGCTAGCCAGACCAATGTAAACCTTAATATTGGGGCTGCCAACCAACAGGAGTTGCAAAATGCATCGGTACAGTTGGATATTGCTTCCTCGATGAAGGACATTATAGACAATCAGGATGGTTATGATCTGCTACCTTCCAATATCGGTCTTGCCGATGCCTCTATCGCCAGTACAACAGCGAGATATAATGAATTGGCCTTGGAGCGTAAGCGGTTATTGGAAAGTTCCAATGAAAAAAATCCTATCATTGTAAATTTAGATCAGCAATTGGCTGGTTTAAAACGTAGTATGCAATCTAGTTTAGGTAGTGTGACCAATAATTTGGGAATGCAGGTCAATAGTTTAAGTAACCAATTATCGAAAATAAATTCAAGAATCTATTCGGCCCCCAAGAATGAACGGGCCCTTCGGGATATAACTAGGCAACAACAGACGACCGAGCAATTGTATTTATACTTGCTTCAAAAACGGGAGGAATCCCAGATAACCTTTGCTTCGGCCTCTCCTAAATCTAAAATTATAGATAGGGCCTATTTAGGAAGTCGATTCCCGGTTTCCCCTAAAAAACCAATGATATTATTGGCATCAATGATTTTTGGATTCATCCTGCCTTTCTCAGTAGTTTATGTGAAAAACCTATTGGATAATAAGGTAGAGAATAAAGTAGGTCTGGAAAAATTAATAGGGAATATCCCGGTTCTTGCGGAGTTGCCAAAAATTTCCAAAAAGGAAAATTCCTTGGTACAACTTGGGGAACGTACAGTTTTTGCCGAATCACTGCGTATCTTGAGAACTAACTTGGATTATATTATTAGATCCAAGAAAAAACATGGGGTAAAAGGTAACATTATATATGTCACTTCCAGTGTTTCAGGAGAAGGAAAGACGCTACTGGCATCGAATTTGGCCATGATTTTCGCGAACACGGATAAGAAAGTCCTGCTTATTGGCGCAGATATACGGAACCCGAAGATCTATCAATTCTATTCAGGAAAAAATGTAGATAAACTGGGGAGGCCTGCACGAAATAAGGAGAATATTGGGCTTACGGAATTTTTAGTGGACAATACGCTAAGAAGTTCGGATGTTATATCCTCGATGTTGGCCCATGAACAAATGGTAGACGTTATTTATTCTGGTAAGATACCACCAAACCCAGCAGAACTACTTATGAATGGTAGAATGAAGGAGTTATTGGACGAGGTCGTTGATCAATATGATTATATCATTGTGGATACCGCTCCTTTGTTGGTGGTTACCGATACCCTATTGATCAGTGAATACGCTGATCAGATTCTCTATGTGACCCGGGCGGGCATGACCGAATTAAAGGTTCTGGAATATCCATTGACATTGCATAAGGATGGTAAACTCAAAGGACTGGCATTTGTAGTCAATGGGGTACAGGATTCCAATCTGGGTTATGGGGGTAAATACGGTTATGGCTATGGTAAAACTACCAAAAAGTGGTGGAAATTTTAAGGGGTACTTGAAATAATAACCCCATCTATACCATGAAAACACCATTGTTTATATATCGTAAAATCAGGTCAATACTGTCAGATCTTGTTTTCAAGATATTGAGTATGGGGCAATTTAGAGTGTCGGATGTAGCTAGTTTGCATCATATCGGTTTAAATGTTACCAATGTGGATTCGACACTTTCGTTTTACGAAAAATATTTCGGTGCCAAAATAGTGGAATATAATGATAGAAATCCAGCCTTGTATGCAGATAAGTTATTCTTGTTGTTAAACCCTGTGGGGAACCCACCTACGACCAATCAGGACAGCAGTTTGTGGCATATAGGATGGTCGGGTAATGATGCCCGGTTTGAGTTCGATTGGCGTGTCAAGGAAGGGATACGGGTACATACCCCGGTAACACCCCTTGATGACGATTACTGGATGTACTTTTGGGGACCGAATAAAGAAATTGTTGAAGTCTATACACGAAAAAAGAACAATGCTTTTGAGCACATTCATTTATTGGCTTCGGATGTTGACAAAATGATGCGTTGGTTTAAATCGCATTTGGGTTTGGATCCTGTGTATAGAAAAGCAGCCTACAACAAGCAAAGGGGATTTAAATGGAATTACCTGACAGTGGATACCATAGATATTGTAGTTTTTGGTGAACCGGATAAAGAGGAGTGGTGGTGGCCAAAAGAACCCTTTAAACCAACTGAAGGGGCCGCTCTGGACCATATTGGATTCTCCTTTGTGGATATAGGGCCTATTTATAAGGAAATGAGGTCGGCCGGTACCGTAATAGTTAACGACATAAGAACAGATACGGTCTATGGTCATAAAAGTTTTTCTGTGAGGGCCCCTGATGGATTACTTGTAGAGATAGTTGAGGAAAACAGAGGTCTCGAAATAGCAGGAATGAACAATAAATTAAAGGACGTATCCCTATAATAACGGATATTTAAAAGTTTTTCAAAATTAATTCATATCTGTTTGACAATCATCAATATAAATACTAAATCTATCCATTATAGCGATAGGTGCTTAAATTAATGTTAAACTAGAACATTTTAAAAACTACCATAGGTGACGTCTTCTGGAATCAAATCCAATTGTTTAAAGTACAAAATATTATGAAGGAAAATATACGAGTTAGTATTATAATATGTACTAGGAATAGAAAAGAGATTTTATTGCGAATTTGCAGGTCAATTGTACCGCAGACCTATACGAATTATGAGATTGTTATTGTCGACAGTAGTGATAAGAATAAAATTACCAGGGAAGATCTAGAAAATATTTTTGGTAAAACGACAATGATGAATATAATATATTCTGAACCTGGCTTAACCAAGCAGCGTAATATTGGTATTAAGGCAGCACAAGGTGATTTATTCTTTTTCTTTGACGATGATTTGATCCTTGAGGATGGTTTTCTTTATGAAATGGTTTTGGTTTTTAAGGATAATAAGCAATATTTCGGAGGAATGGGTGCAATGTCCGATATAAAGGATGCATCTTTTAAGACTAAAGTGTTCAATCTGATATTAAGGTTTTTTCTCTTGAGACATATTTATGGTAATGGAAAATTTCAGAAATCCGGTTTCCCTGGTTTCCCCCATGGAAGGAAGGAATTTTTAGAGACTGAAATCCTTTCGGGAGGCATTACAGCATATCGGAAAGAGGTTTTTGATACATTAAAGTTTGACGAACACTTTGCTGCATACTCATATATGGAAGATGTTGATTTTTCCCGCCGGGTGTCAAAAAAATATAAATTATTTTACAACCCCAAGGCACGTGCGGAGCATAGGCATGCGGAAGGGGGGAGAGGGAATTATTTCGAGAATAGGCGTATGTACATTTATAACCATAGATATATTTTTGAAAAGAATTTTCCACAGAACATATCTACTAAGCTTGCGCACTTGTGGTCCATTATAGGTTTGTATTTTTTCGCATTTTGGGACTTGGACAAAACAGTTCTTGCGATTAAAGGATATACCCAGGGTCTGAAAGATTATAAAACGGCCAAAAAAACACGAATATTTGTGAAACATAAAGATTGATTCACCATTATTTTTTGGTTGTACACTATTTTTATCCCTTTGGGTATGAATAATACCAAATAAACCTTAAAATACGACAAACAATCAGTTTCCATTTCACATATACTTCAGAATAAAATAGGACCATGGCCAAGGCTATGCTTGGATTTTCTTTTTCGCCTATGTAAAATATATTCCAGATTTTTAAGTGGCATTTTAAAATTCATTTGGTATAATACAGCACTTTTAGGTTGTGATCCAAACCTCCATTTTCGGCGGTTAATGTATATGATTCACTTTTCTTCTTGATTTGGGGCCTCTATGGGGTTTTTAATTTGGAAAGCACATATTTTAAATGATAGCGATTAGGTATGTTCAACACATAAAATAAAGCTTTTAGAAGAAAAAAGGAGTTGTTGTTCAGGCCGAATTTATCCAAGTAAACCCTGACATAGTGCTTATAGTCAATAAAGAATTTAGTGCTTTTGCTACAATGTCCAAAAACATATTTCTTCTGGACTTCCCTATCTGTTAAATAGTATTTCGAGAATAATGCTTTGTTTTCTTTTTGATTGAAGGCGGATTTATTATGGACCCTGTATCCTACGGTTACTTTATCGAGTTGGTATATTTTCTCCTTTCTTTTTGTGATTTTCAACCAGAATGGCCAATCTTCCAAAGGTAAGGTCTCATCGTACCCTCCCATATCCATAAAAAAAGACCTACTCATAAAGATAGATGGCGCAATGGGATAGCTCTGATACTGTAATAGCTTAAACTGTTGTTCGCTAGATACATGGCCAAAGGGGTGATTTAGATTGGAGGAAATATTTTGAAAATTGTATTCTTCAAAAGTGTCTTGGTAGATTTTGGCCAGAGATTGGAAAATCTTAACTTCTTTATTTTTATTGACAAATTCAATACTATCCGAGATACAATCCTTGAAGAGGATATCATCCCCGGCAATTCCTTTGATCCATTCGCCCTTGGCAGCCGTAAAACCACGATTGCAGTTTGCTGCAATACCTGTATTCCTGTCCAAGCTAATAATTGCTGTCCGAACAAATCGTTCTTTATTTTTTTCCAACCATTTTTCACAAATTTCGAGGGTGCCATCCGTAGAACAATCATCGCTAATGATCAGTTCTATATTTGTATAGGATTGAGCCTTGGCACTTTCTAAGGTTTCTAGGATAAATTGGGCCGAATTATAGGTGATTACTACAATTGATACTAAGGGAAACAAGGTGTTTTCACTATCCATAGGATTGAACTGTCTTTCTTTTTGGGTCATATCCATTATTTTTTCCTGAACTTATCTACGATGCCTTTCAAATTCATTCTTTTGTCCAATTCCTTAAACGAGTACCAAGCCGAAACAAGAATGAATGGTATGCCGATGATATATGACCAAGGGGTAGCGATAAACTTTGTTGTAAGAAAACAGCCAAGGGCCAGTATAAATTGAATAATAAAGATTTTTATAAAACCTTGGTTCAAAGCAAACCCATATTTGGTTTTAGCAATTAGATATACTTGCAAAAGGTAAATAACATAGGCAATGATAAATGAGATGCCGAGACCTGTTAAGCCCCAAAAGTAATACCCCAATATATTCGACCCTCCCAAAACTATTATGGCCACAAGTTCATTCCAAAAGAAAAGCCTACTAGCACCCTTGGCAATAAAAATAAAAGCAATGGACCAACTTGCCGCTTTAAAGAACATACCGAGGGCAGCCCAGTAGATCATGCTGCTTACCCCAATAAATTTGTCAGAATATAGGATGATGACCACCCAATCGATGAAAATCAAAAAGACGGCCAATATAGGAGCTAATATTAAAAGGGCTATTTCAGCCTGCTGGTTGATCAACACCGTAGCTTTTTCATTATCATGTGCCACTCCGGATAACCTTGGATAGTAATCAGTGCCCATAGCAGTAAATACGAGACCTACATAGGTTGTAATGATGGCAATGCCGGCATTATACAGGCCTACCTCTTCCACCCCCCCGGTATTACTAATGAAGATACGAATGATATATGATTCGGCATAGGTCATAATACCGCTTAGGCTCAGCATAAACCCCATGAGTACCATTCCTTTCCCTATAACCTTTGTTTCCTTGAAGGAAACATCAACTTTCTGAATTTTTATTTTACTGGAAAAATATCGATTGATGACAAAAGTCATCAAGGCAGTTGTAATAATGGCCGGAACAATACCCTCTAATTCAAGATAATAGTACAAAGGAACCGATATGAATAAACCAAAGACAGACCCCAACATATTGGCCTTGGCCAAATGATTCAATTTACGTAAGCCCTGTAGCAGAACATATTGCCCACTTGTGAGTTGCTTAAAAAGGAGTGTGATGGAGAGCCATCTAAAGGCAATGGTATAGTCACCATTGCCAAAAGATAATTCACTTAGCCAAGGGGACAGGACAAGGGTTACAAGGGCGCCCAATAAACCGGTAATCCACACCAACCGTCGCATTACCATAATAACGCGTGAAATTCGAAGGTTATCCTCGCTTTCGTTGGCAGCAGCTATATCCTTGACGGCACTGATTCCCAGGCCAAAATTGGTCAAGGAACCAACCAATGTAATGGTAGAGTTCAATAAGCCTGCGATACCCATACCTGCCGGACCCAACAAAAGGGCAATTACTTTGGACCTGACAATAGAGATAATAATATTGAAAACCTGTACACCTCCAAAAATGGAGGTCGCTTTCATGATTTGCCTGTAGCTGCTTTTTTTGCTTGAAGCACTGTTTTTAGTCATTATAGCAATTTATGGATTTGACCACCTGTTCTATCTCGGTATCGGTCATAACAGCACTTATGGGCAAGCTCAACACTTCTTCATGTATCTGTTCGGTGATAGGAAGGCTTAGGTTCCCATATTCTTTATTATAGGCTTCCTGTCTATGTGGTGGAATAGGGTAGTGGATAAGGGTCTGTACCCCTTCCTCCAAGAGGTGCCTCTGTAATTTGCCCCTATTCTTTGTGCGGATTACAAATAGATGCCAAACGTGCCCATTTTCATGTATGACCTCTGGTAATACAATCGAAGGGTTGGCGATGTGTTCCAAATAATAGTTGGCTACTTTTCTTCTGCCTGCTATATCTTCTTGTATATATTTTAGTTTTACATTTAAAAAGGCTGCTTGTATTTCATCAAGGCGTGAGTTAAGCCCTTGATATATATTCTCATATTTTTTATGGGAACCATAGTTTGCAAGTGCCCGTATGGCAAGGGATAATTTTTCATCGTTCGTAGTGACCGCTCCAGCATCCCCTAGGGCCCCTAAATTTTTGCCGGGATAAAAACTATGTCCACCAGCATCGCCAATAGCCCCTGATATTCTGTCTTTCCATTGGGCGCCATGGGACTGTGCACCATCCTCGATAAGTTTTAAACCATATTTGTCACAGATATCCAACATATGCTGATCAATTGAAATTTGACCATACAAATGTACAGTAAGGATGGCTTTTGTTTTTGGTGTAATGGCCGCTTCGATTTTTGAAGAATCCAAATTGAATGTATTTACATTGGGCTCAACAAATACTGGTGTAAGTTGATTGTCTGTCACAGCCAAGATAGAGGCAATATACGTGTTGGCAGGAACAATTACCTCATCACCTTTTTGCATAATACCGAGTTCGATGTATGCTTTAAAAACCAACCGAAGGGCATCGAGTCCGTTGGCAACACCTATTGTGTGCCTGGTCTTGCAGAATTGGGTATATCCATTTTCGAAAGAAGTCAATTCTTTCCCTATTAAATACCAACCTGAGTCAATAACACGTTCAGCAGCCTGCTTCAGTTCTTTGGCATAGTGGGCATTGATTTTTTGAAGGTCTAAAAATTTTATCACAAAAATATTATTTTAAAGGTTAACAGGTTGTTTTCAAAATAAAGACCATCTGGGTGATCGGTTCTGGTATGCGGTAATTCCGTCCTCCGATGAATCCGAATTCCAATAACCTGTTCGATAGTGATGCACAAACAAGATTAAGTTAGTATTTAGGCTTATATTCTTGTCTTGTGGTACTTATAATTTAGAGTCGATCAGTTCCTTTAACCCACGGATGGTTTCGGAGTTCTCGATTTCCTCAGCGGATAAAGTAACCCCATATTCGCCGGCACAAAAATCAATCACCATTAATATGGTCATTGAGTCCCAACTCTCAAAGGAGGTAAGTGTATCGTTTAGGTCAACACTATCTACTTCCAGAAATTCCGTCATGGTTGATAAATATTTTTCCATAAAGTCTATTTATAATTAATTTTTTCACAAAAACTCAGATTCCCTAATGTCATCAACATGGATGTCCAACTTAACCCTATTCCAAATCCGGCCATGCAGATTAGATATGAGTTGGTTTTCAGTTTGTCACCGAGATTATGGGTTATTGCAGTAGGGATGGTCGCACTACTGGCATTGCCAAAATTCTCAACTACATTGGTCGGTAGTTTTTCTTCTGGTACTTCCAATTGCTTGGTGAGCTGTTTCAGCATAAACTTGTTAGGCTGATGAAACATAAAATAATCTATCTGATCTTTACTTTTGTTAGCTTTATCGAGCAAATTGTCAATCATTGGTGGGACTTCCCGTATAACGAAATTATAGATCATATCGCCTTTCATATCCAGATGGTCCAATGATTTGACATTCCCGGATTTATCTGTCACTAATTTTGCCGTTTCTTCACTTGAAGGCAGTTTGAAGCCTCCTGCGGGGATTATCAAGGCATCTGATCCGGCCCCATCACTTTTTACGGAACTATGGATGATCTCGCCGTTAGGGTCGTTCTCAACGATGGTTATGCCTGCACCGTCCCCTGTTAAAGGGCCACTACTTCTATCACTCTTTGAAACCTTTGCACTTAATATATCGGCATTTAGGACTACTACTTTGTTGATCTCCTCTTGCTCTAAAAGCATAAATGCCTGGCTAAGGCCTGTTACATAACCGCCACACCCTTGATTTATATCAATACAGACCATATCTTGTTTAAGTCCAAGTCTTCCATGTATAATGTAACTGGTTGCAGGCATGAGATGGTCTGGTGATTGTGATATCAATATCATCGCGTCGATATCGTCTTTGTTCAATAGTTTTTTGTCGAATAGATGATTCAACCCAAAAACGCATAAATCAGATGTTGTGGTTCCTTTCTTGACAATGCGTCTTTTATTATAACCCATGACCATTTTAAGTTTCATGGACTGGCTTTTAGTGAAACCATAGTTTCCCATCTCATCGTCAAACTTGATCTCATCCTCACCCAATACGGTAAGTATTCCCGTTATTTTTTTGTTTTTAAATTTTAAATTCATCTTGAAACATTCGGTTTAATTAGTTAGAAACGTTAATTTAACAAAGAGCATATTCTGTATGGAATAATTTAAACGATAAATCCCCTCTGTTTTTATAATACCCTTAAAGCAGTTACCAGTGTTGGTAATTCAAAATATATCATTGCACTTTTATTTATTCTTCTATCAATTCGATAAGATGGCCGTCTGGCGAATATAGGAATGCACATAGTTTGTGTTCAAATGCCTCTGAGTTGAATATGTCCAACGATTTATAATTCAGCCCTTCCAGTTGTTTGATCGAATGGTGTATATCAATCACTTTATATGCAACGTGGTAATAGGTGATTCTCTTTTTCAAAAGCTTGGAAACAACGGAATCATCCCCTACAGGTTGAACAAGCTCCAAAAAGCTGCTTTCTCCATTTTTAACAAAACAGACCTTAACCTTTTGTGAGCTTATATCATAAATTTCAGAAATACTGTCTTTTCCGAAAATGGTTTTGAAATGCTCTAATGATGATGCTATGTCATTGACAAGTACACCTGTATGATGGAAATCGAGACCAAACGGACTATTCTTAACTTGATTGCTCATAGTGATACTATTGTACATGTTTACATTTTGTTGCTAATAGAATCGATGATCTCGCCAATATCTTTCCAATTTTGGATTTCGTTGGATGCAAAACGGATATCGAATCTCTTCTCTATGGCCACAACCAACAAAATATGTATAATCGAATCCCATTCTTCTATATCGGATGCTTGGGTGGTCTCTTTAAGTACTATATCCTTATTATCCATTGTGTCAATGAATATTTCGTTTACCGCTTCCAGTATTTCATTTCTTGTCATATGACTATTTCTTAACTTTAATATAATTGTTTTTAAATTGGTATTTGTCCACTTCTAGCGTAAAAAAGGAGCCGTTCTTAATGAATCCCAAATTCGGGTAGTGCTCTTTCATCATTGGATTTTTCGCGGTAGGGATGTATTCACCCTTGATGGTGGTGAACCCATTCTCTTTTGCAAAACCAACTATTGTGTTCAACACAAAATTTTCCATGCCTCGTTTTAGAACCCTACAGCTCATAAACCAAGTATCGACAAATAATGTGTTGTCGTTTTCTTTTTGTAAAATTACGGCACAGATTAAGCCATTGTCACCAAATTTATCCTCAAGGGTAAATGAAAAAGTGGCATAATCCCTGGAGTTCGAAATCCGATCAATATCCGCTTCCGAATAACGAATGGTCCTAAGGTTGAATTGATTGGAACGTTGGGACAGTTGTGCTATCCTGGGTGTATTGAACTTATTAAAGGGTTCAACGGTGGAAACCATTTCCAAGTTTTTCAAAAAGTCATCTTCATTGGTGAATTTTTGGGCAGTTTTGACCCTCTCGGCCTCTGTTTGGTATAGTTTGGTACGTTCAGAATCCTCATTGGAGAAAGAAACCGTTTCAAAAAGATTCAGATCGTATAGGAACTCGAGATAGTTGGCAGGGTCTTCAGGTAATTCAGGAACACATATTTCAGGGATGTTTTCCCTTACAATATTTCTTTCAAATGGGTTGTCATCCAAGAATACCATAGAATCAAAACCTATATTCAATATATTTTGTATTTGGCGTATGTTATCCGCTTTGTTCTCCCAATTTGCGATAAAAACAGAGATATCCTCCAAGCGCAAGACCATGTCAGGATGTTTCTCGAAGGGTTCCTTGGCTACAGACTCCGTATTTTTACTGCATACTGCGACAATAATCCCCCTATTTTTTAATTTTTTGATCCAATACTGAAACTCTGAAAAGGCCTTGCCTATACCCAAACTACCAATTTGGATGTTTTCGAGCCCGTCGTCACCTATAATTCCACCCCATGTTGTATTGTCCAGATCAAGGATCACACATTTTTTGAATTTACCGTTTAGTGTACTTATCAGATCGATTGTTCTTGAGGCAACTTTTGGCAAAACATCAATACCCAAAACCATTTCTGTATTTATATACAGTGCAGGTTGGAACATGTTTGGTTTTCCAACTTGATTTTGGATAGAGGAAATATCACATAGATATAGATTTGGGTTTTTTGAGGCCAATTCCATCAGATTGAAATTGAGCTTCCGTAATTGGTATAAGAACGAAGGTTCCGTTTTATTGGCATGGTTGCCAAAAATGGCATCATCGATCTCAGTATAATTGTAGTAGATTATCTTTGCATCAAGATTGTTGGTAAGGGTGGTACAGATCGTTTCTATTGAGGAAATCTCATTTGTTGCCAGCAAGGCATATTCATCAGGGCTTAATTTATTGTATTTCCCCAATAACTTATGCGAGGATTGAAATACGATTACATATTCTGGTCTAAAATCATAGAGCTCAGAAGATGTGTCATACACCTGCCTTTCTATTTGATTGAAATCAGCTTCCCAGATATCAAGGTCCAGGCCATGTTCGTAGCCAAGACCTTTTAAGGCCTGTGTAAGGAATTGCGTAGCCGTATCCCCTAAGACTGCCACTTTGATGGTTTTAAATTTGGAGAAATCTTTTTTGATGTTCTTTTTAAGTTGTAAAAAATCCTTCACTATAATTATCTTATATGAATTATTGTTCTTTTGATATAACGATTTCCTTTGATATAACGGTCAATTTTGAAATATCGTCTTTGACTGCCCCCATTTAGCATAAAATATATTAATGGTGTTTGTTAAAGGGGCAGTTGAGTTGTTTTTTCCCACAGATCTTGGATGCCTTGGGGCCTTTGATTGCTATATTGTAATTGTCTGTAAATTTATATTCAATGCGTTTTGAACACGGGTGTTATTCCTCCATTTGGAATAATTTCAGGTATTTTGATCTATGGGCTTTGAAATTCCCATAGTCGGACTCGAAGTAAAAACTCGATTCATCTTCCCCTGTAAACTTGGGGCTGTATGATTTACAGTACCATAAAACACGTTTGTTTTTTTTCATGGTAGACATTTTACATATTTTGCAACCAAGATGTTCAAAAGCCAAGGCTTTTGTGAACAATTCCCCTAAAACAGCTACATTCGAGCCTGCGTCAGGGCTGTACAACCAACTTCCAAACTCAAAAGTGTCTTCTGTGATATTATATATTCGATTCAACCCTAGTCTGGTTTTTTTGTCTTCTTTTAGACATATGACATAAAAGTCCTCTCCTTTTTCTTCCCTAATTTTATATTCCTTGATCCATTTGACCTGTTCTTCGATATTGGTACTTGTTGGATTGATGTGTTTGGATAGTTTTTCATTATTCCGTAGGGAAAGTATAAATTCTGCATCTTCAATTTCTACCAGCCGGAAATAATAACCAAATGCATTGGTAGGCAAAAGATTATCTATTGTTTTTTTTCTGTTATTGATCATTGGACTTGTTTTTCTTTATGAATTGATACGATTTGCTTTTTGGTCATTGCAATTAATACTTTTTTCCAATAAGATATAGTTTTTCGTTTCTATTTCAAAGGTGTCGATTGAAAAAGCCCTGGCCCCAAAACTTTCCTTCCAATTCAGTAACCCAAAATTTAGGCCATTTTCATCAAAAGAGCTTCCAAAATCAAAATAATTCTTGTGTTTAAAATATTTTTCAATTAACTCTATATATAATAAATCGGATGCTCCGGACAGTCTACCCTCCTCATTTGCTGAATTGTATTGTACCCGAACAACGTTGGATGTTTCGAATAGTGTAGCTCCCGCTACGATTTCATCATTCAAATAAGCATTGAATTGACGAATGTTCTCGGGGAATGATTTATGTAACTTGGTAATCTCCTCAAGACTATGCGCGGGCCTTGCCCCATATTTTCCTTCAAGGTGGGGAATCAGAATATTGTTCCAATACCCATCAAAGGTGTTGACCTCCTTGACCACAACCCCCATCTTCAAGGCCCTTCTGCCCAATCTTAAACGGGTTTTGTTCATTTTCAACTTGTCGTTTAAATTAATCACAGATGAAAATTGTCGTACTGTTAATTTGGCCTTGATCAGGAATTTGGCGTATGTGATCTCTTCAGACCCTATCGAATTGTAAAATTTATGAAATGACTTATAAATGATTTTCTCTATTTTATTTGATTCGAGAAAGTGGAGTATTTTATATACGATCTGGAGGGTCTTATGGAGTACTTCCGTTTTACGGAGTATTATGCCACCGTAACTTAGTCCGAAATGTGATGCTACTGTGCCTTTATCAATTTTATGTGCGGGAAATGCCGCTATTAGCGTGTCATGCTCAAAGACCATTAACGAATAGTCTTCATACCGGTTTTTATGATAGTCCATAAAATCCCTTTTAAATAAAAAAGTGGAATTTTTTGAACAATCGATAAAATTATTCCAAGTTTCCTTGTCCTCTTTTTTATATTTCCTAACTGTGATTTTATATTTCCTAACTGTGATTGTTGGCAATATTCCCATCATAAAAGCTTCGTATATTCTAAAAATGAATCATAATCCCTCAAATAATCTCCCTCATCATAGGTATGGGATGCTAAGACCAAACAAATGGCACCCGATGAAAAATTAACTTCCGAAGCCCATATGCCCGGGGGTATATGTAGTCCCCGATAGGGTTGGTTCAACATGGCTGTTTTTTTTACTTTGCCGTCATCTAGTTGTATCTCGAAACTACCTGATGCGGCAATTAAAAACTGATGGCATTGCTTGTGGGCATGGGCGCCCCTACTTTCACCCCCTGGGATATCGTATAAATAAAAGACCCGTTTGGCCTCAAATGGGATTTCAACATTATTTTCGACGGGCGTTATGTTGCCAGACCTATTTTGAATTCGGGGCAGTTCGATAAGGGAACAATCAAATACTGTTTTTTTCATTCAATTTTAGTTTAATAAATTCATCTTTGTCCCTTACATAATCATCCTCATCATAATGAGTGCTGGATACGACCAATGCCAATGTGTTTGTTGCGAAATTTTCCATACGGCGCCATAGTCCACTAGGGATGTAAAGCCCATAGTAAGAGCGGTTTAGTGAGTATTTCTTCTCTTTTATACCATCAAATACGGTAATGTCCAGACTACCGGATAAAACCACGATAAATTCATTTTGTTCTTTAAACGCATGTCCCCCTCTGGTTTCACCTCCAGGTACGTCATATATCCAATAGGTTCTCTTAATATCAAAAGGTATCTGATTGCCACTTTCAAAAAAACTTAAGTTCCCCCTAGGGTCAAGTATCTTTGGTAATTCGATTATTTGCGCTTTTTCCATGCTTCGGATATTGTTTTCAAAATATAGGATCCATAACCACTTTTCCCATATTTTTCAGCAATTTTTATTGCTTGTTCTTTATCAATATAACCATGTAAGTAGGCGATTTCTTCGATACAGGCAATTTTGTTTCCAGTACGTTTTTCCATTACGCGTACAAATTCGGAGGCATCATCCATGGCATCTACAGTGCCCGTGTCTAACCAAGCCATTCCCCTCTCCATGATACCAACTTCCAATTTCCCAGTATCCAGATACATTTGGTTTAGGCTGGTAATCTCTTTCTCCCCTCTTGCGGATGGTTTTACCTGTTTTGCATATTCGACGACTTTATTGTCATAAAAATACAACCCTGGTATGGCATAGGAGGACTTTGGTTGTTGTGGTTTTTCTTCAATGCTGATGACCTTTTCGTCTTTGTCGAACTCGACGACACCATACCTTTCGGGGTCATTGACAGGATAGGCAAAGATAGAAGCGCCGTCAATATTGGTTTTGCTCCTTAATAATTTCCCTAATCCATGGCCATAAAAGATATTATCGCCCAAAACAAGGGCTACCCTATCGTTATCAATGAATTTTTCCCCTATTATAAAAGCCTCGGCCAATCCGTTAGGCTCTGGTTGTACGGCATATTCGAACTTGCAACCCACTTGGGAGCCATCCCCCAAAAGGTTCTTGAACGCCATTTGGTCGTGCGGTGTTGTAATTATAAGTATTTCCCGAATCCCCGCTATCATTAGAACGGATAGTGGATAATAGATCATTGGTTTATCATATACGGGCAGCAATTGTTTGCTAGTTGATATGGTGATAGGGAAAAGTCTCGTTCCTGAACCTCCTGCTAAGATTATTCCTTTCATGTTTTATTGGTATTGTTTCGCATAATATTGTTGGTAGGCCCCACTCGTAACATTGTTAAGCCACTCTTCGTTGTCCAAATACCAATCTATGGTTTTGGAAAGACCCTCCTCAAAGGTTACCGAAGGACTCCAACCCAACTCCTTGTTGATCTTACTGGCATCGATAGCATAACGTAGATCATGTCCGGGCCGGTCTTTTACATAGGTTATCAATTGTTCGCTACTGCCTTTTTCCCGTTCCAGTTTTTTGTCCATATGTTGGCAAAGTAATTTTACCAAATCAATATTTTTCCATTCATTGAAACCGCCAATATTGTAGGTTTCCCTATCTTTTCCCTTATGGTAAACAAGGTCGATGGCGATAGCATGGTCAATTACATAGAGCCAGTCTCTTGTATAGTTTCCATTGCCGTACACGGGCAGTGGTTTATGATGGATTATATTATGTATGAATAAGGGTATCAATTTTTCGGGAAATTGGTTTGCCCCATAATTATTAGAGCAATTGGTAATCACATATGGAAGACCATAGGTTTCCCCATAAGATCTTACGAAATGATCAGAACTTGCTTTTGACGCGGAATAAGGTGAGTTAGGGTCATAGGAAGTCGTTTCCTCGAATAAACCGGTCTCCCCTAGGGTTCCATACACCTCATCTGTGCTTACGTGGTAAAAACGCTTCCCTTTCCAAGCCCCTCCCCATAAATCCTTGAATGCATTTAAAAGAATCATGGTGCCTAAAATATTTGTTTTGGCGAAAGCCAAAGGGTCACTTATGGATCTGTCAACATGTGACTCTGCTGCTAAATGTATTACTCCTTCAAAACGGTATTTCTTGAAAATATCATTTACAAATCTCTCATCTGTAATATTTCCTTGAAGAAAGGTATAGTTTTCCTTGTTCTCTATATCCTTTAGATTTTCCAGATTCCCGGCATAAGTCAATGCATCCAAATTGTAAATCCGATATTCGGGGTATTTCGTGACAAATCGTCTAATAACATGTGATCCAATGAACCCGGCACCTCCTGTCACTAATATATTTTTACTCGTTTTGTCTTTTTCTAGCATATCTTAAACAATTTTGTCCGTATTATATATGTCGTTGGTCTTATTGAAACTCTTTAATCCTGATTTTATTATAGCCAATACACCTTTGATGCTCTATTACGACGTTATAAGTCTTGATTTATGTTCAACCATATATTTTCAATATCAGGGAAACAGGTTGTTAGATGATGAAAAACAAGAGTGTATATCTTGATTGGTACAAGAAGCCCCCGTTAAAAACAAATCAAATAAGAAGGCCATAATTAGCTATCGGTTCTGTTTTCCATGGTGTCGATTTAATGGATGTATTTTATATTTCTGGTTTTTCTTCAGATTATGCGATTCGAAGATATTGTTCTTTAAAAGAATAAATCCCTAATTCTCGATTAAATACATAAAAAGTATATAATCGACATATTTTAAATAAATTATATGAAAACCTACAAAGGGCATCAGAATTTTATACTAAAAAATCAATTCGATATGGGGAATGGGGATGGTGTCGGTCGGACACGGATATGTGGGGCCACTAAAATGGGATACACCCCCAGCCCTCCCTAAAAAGAATTCACTGTTTTGTGGAGTATGGGCCTTAAGAGGTCCAATGTTCTGGAATCGACCTGTACTTCCTTAAGGCTGTTCAATTGCCGTATATTGTGTACATCGGTCGCTGCAAAGTCAATCAGCCCCTTGTTCAATAGTTTCATGGCCATTTGCTGAACTTCTTTCCCATAGTATTTGCTGAGTGACAGTAGATTCAATTGATAGAGTACCCCTTGTTTTTTAAATGCTTCATGTTGGGCCAGTTGCGAATGCAGATAGAGGTATCTCTCTGGATGTGCCAAGATGGAAAAGTATCCTTTTTGCCGTATTTTCTCCAATGCTTCCCTGAAATTTATCGAAGCCTGTAAGTAGGACATTTCCACTAATAAGTAATTGCCGCCGAGTGGCATAACCTCCCCACGCTCCAAAATGGATTCGAAATTATCGTCGATCATATGCTCTGCGGCGGCCTGGATGGAGATTTCTTTCAGATTCCGATCCAACAACCCATCTTTAAGTGCCTTTAACGCATCTTTTATGGATTTCGGGGTATTCGGATAATAGTTGTGCATAATGTGTGGCGTGGCAATAAAGGCGGTCACACCGAAACCGGCAAACCCCTTGATCAGATCGATTGATTCCGTTACATTTTTGGACCCATCATCTATGCCCGGTAAAATATGGTTGTGGATGTCTATAAACCCCTCCAAGGAATCTACAAGAAATCGCTTCTTTTTAAAAAAGTCAAACATGGTTCAAAATCAATTAAAATGGTACGTCCTTAATGTGTTCATGCTTTTAAGGCCTAGGCAAAGATACTACTTCTGATTCCGCTATAATCCTTGCGCGGAAAACCTTTCTTTTTCATTAAAAACGGGTCCTGTAACAAAAAATGGCTTTACAATATGATTGTAAAGCCATTCTTGGTCCATTGTTAAATATTACGCCTTGGCCTTAATGGCAGCTTGTGCAGCTGCGAATCTGGCAATAGGAACCCTAAATGGGGAACAACTGACATAATTCATGTCTATTCTGTCACAGAATTCGACGGAATTCGGTTCTCCGCCATGTTCACCGCAAATACCTACCTTAAGATTGGGTTTGGAGGTTCTTCCTTTTTCGGTTCCCATAATCACCAATTGCCCAACTCCTTCCTGGTCCAGGACTTCAAAAGGGTCTTCGGTCAATATTCCCTTTTCAAGATAAATATTCAGGAATTTACTGGCATCGTCCCTGGAATATCCCATGGTCATCTGTGTTAGGTCATTGGTTCCGAACGAGAAGAAATCGGCATGCTCGGCAATCTTATCGGCCAATAGTGCAGCACGTGGTATTTCAATCATGGTACCGACCAAGTAGTCAATACTATCATCCCTTTCTTTGAAAACCTTGTTGGCCGTTTTCGTTATGATCTTCTTCTGTTCTACAAATTCATTGGTCGTCCCTACAAGGGGCACCATTATCTCGGGTTTGGCAACAATACCCCTTTCTTTCAGGTTCAAGGCAGCTTCTATTATTGCCCTTGTCTGCATCTCTGTAATTTCAGGGTAGGTGTTCCCCAGTCTACAGCCCCTGTGTCCCAACATGGGGTTGAACTCTTGGAGTTCGGCCACTTTGTTTTTGACCGATGCCAAGGAGATATGCATATCTTCGGCCAACTCTTTTTGCGTAGCCAATTGGTGGGGTACAAATTCATGCAACGGAGGATCCAATAAACGAACGGTAACGGGAAGTCCCTGCATGGCTTCAAAAATACCCTCGAAGTCATCCCGTTGCATAGGTAGTAATTCCTCTAGGGCATGCTTTCTTCCTTTTACGGTATCTGCCAAGATCATTTCTCGCATGGCCTTGATACGGTCTACTTCAAAGAACATGTGTTCTGTTCTGGTTAGTCCGATACCCTGGGCCCCAAAGTTTCGTGCAACGATAGCGTCTTTTGGCGTATCTGTATTGGTGCGTACTTCCATGGTGCGGTATTTATCGGAAAGTTCCATGATCTCACCGAACTCCCCACTAAGTTCGGGCTCCATTGTTGCAACCTTCCCTTCGATAATATTACCTGTGGATCCATTTAAGGAAATCCAGTCCCCTTCATGGAATTCTTTGCCATCAACTATAAGGGTCCTATTTTTATAATCGATTTTCAAGGCCCCTGCACCGGACACACAACATTTACCCATGCCACGCGCAACTACAGCCGCATGGGAGGTCATACCACCTCTAGCTGTCAGGATTCCCTTGGCGATATTCATACCTTCCAGATCTTCGGGAGAGGTTTCTATACGGGTTAAGATCGTATTCTTGAACTTATCCGCCTCATCCGCAAAGAAAACGATCTGACCTGTTGCCGCTCCTGGGGAAGCGGGTAAACCTTGGGCAATTACGTTGGCTCTTTTTAGGGCTTGAGTATCAAATACGGGGTGTAATAATTCATCCAATTTATTGGGTTCTATGCGTAGAAGGGCCTCTTTTTCGTCTATGGAGCCTTCTTTCAGCAGATCCATTGCGATTTTGACCATGGCCGCACCGGTACGCTTGCCATTACGGGTCTGCAAAATCCATAACTTACCGTTTTGGATGGTGAACTCCATATCCTGCATGTCGGAATAGTGCTTTTCGAGTTTGTGTTGGTACTCGTCAAGTTCTGTATAAATGGCAGGCATTAATTCTTCTAGGGAAGGGTAGTTTTCGGCCCTTTCGGCTTCTTCCACCTTGGCCAGTTGCGCCCAACGTCGTGATCCCAATTTTGTAATCTGTTGTGGGGTCCTTACACCGGCCACAACATCCTCACCTTGGGCATTGATCAAGTATTCCCCATTGAAAACATTCTCCCCGGTACCGGCATCCCTTGTAAAGCATACTCCAGTACCTGAATTATCACCCATATTCCCGAACACCATGGCTTGTACGTTTACCGCTGTGCCCCAATCATTGGGATAACCGTTTATTTTTCGATAATATATGGCCCTGTCGCTATTCCAACTATCAAAAACAGCCATGACCGCACCCCAAAGTTGATCCCAAGGGTCGGTGGGGAAATCATGTCCTGTCTGTTTTTTTACGGCATCCTTAAAGTCATAGACCAAATCCTGTAAATCCTGAACGGTGAATTCAGTATCGAGCGTTATATTTCTTTTATCCTTTAGATGCTCCATGATTTCCTCAAAGGGATCTATATCTTCCTTGGTCTTTGGTTTCATGCCCAGAACCACACCACCGTACATTTGAATGAACCTTCGATAGGAGTCCCAAGCAAATCTGGCATTTTTCGTTTTATTGAACAGTCCTACAACAGCCTCGTCATTAAGCCCTAGGTTCAATACGGTATCCATCATGCCGGGCATGGAGACCCTTGCTCCGGATCGCACGGAAATTAGCAGTGGGTTCTCGGAATCCCCGAATTTTGTCCCCATCGTTTTTTCAATTGAGGCTATGGCCTTTTCCACATCCTCTTTCAATGCCTTGATGACGATGTCTTTCCCCAATGTGTTGTATTCCGTACTGACCTCAGTGGTTATGGTGAATCCGGGAGGTACTGGAATTCCGATGGCACTCATTTCGGCCAAGTTGGCTCCTTTTCCTCCCAGGAGGTTTCTCAATTTACTGTTTCCGTCAGCTTTTTTGTTTCCGAATTGGTATACTCTCTTCTTCACTTTCATAATAATAATGTATGTATCTATTATATCTATAATCTATTATAGAACTTGTTTGGACTTTTTCGGCTTGCCGGAAAATTGAAAGACCACTTATTTTCGCTTAGGCCGAAAAAGTCCAAACAATTTCATGGACAAAAATAAAGATTTATAGGATTTGATTTCATAATATTTATCATAAATAATCAAGGTCATTGCCACCCCTTATCCCTCAAGGGCAAAATGAAGTGCCTCATGCGAAGAGGTTCTATCCCCGATTCCCCAAGGCAAAGTGCTTTGAAGTCAAGAACCAAACCGAATCGATCATCAATTTTTTATGCCCCCTTACATTTGATTACTTTTATTATATTGCCATTCGCAAACCTATGATTGATAGGGTCATCACCTTGGTCGGGACATATAATGACCCTTGGGACACCATGAACGTGGGGCGCCTTTTGGATAGAATGGAAGATTAATATTGAACCTGACCTAAAAAAACAACCCATTGATGCTTAAATTGGATATCAACGACACTTTCAACAAGGAGCTTCCCGCTGACCCCATAATGCAGAATTCGAGGCGCCAAGTGGAAAATGCCTGTTTCTCATACGTAACGCCCAGAAAACCCTCTGACCCATCACTGGTTCATGTATCTTCCGAGATGGCCAAGGCCATAGGGTTGACAATACCAACCAGTTCAAAGGATTTTTTGGATATCTTTTCAGGTACCGAGGTAATGAAGGGAACCAGGCCTTATGCTATGTGTTATGGCGGACATCAGTTTGGCAATTGGGCAGGGCAATTGGGCGATGGCCGTGCCATCAATCTTGCCGAGGTAGAACACAGGGGCAAGAACTGGGTCTTACAGCTCAAGGGGGCAGGGGAGACACCTTATTCAAGAACGGCGGATGGCCTGGCTGTTTTACGGTCTTCCATTAGGGAGTATCTATGTAGTGAGGCTATGTTCCATCTAGGGGTTCCCACAACCCGTGCACTGTCACTTATGTTGAGTGGGGATAAGGTCTTGCGGGATATGTTGTATGACGGGAATCCAGCCTATGAGAAAGGGGCCATTGTTTGTCGTGTGGCACCATCGTTCATACGTTTTGGGAATTTTGAGATCTTGGCGGCCCAAGAAGATGTGAAAACATTGGGATTGTTGGTTGATTTTACGATCAAGCACCATTACCCCCACCTAGGTAAACCTTCAAAGGAGGTATACCTTGCATTTTTCAAGGAAGTTGCCGTAAAAAGTTTGGAGATGGTCATGCATTGGCAGCGTGTCGGTTTTGTACATGGTGTCATGAATACCGATAATATGTCCATTTTAGGATTGACTATGGATTATGGCCCTTATGGATGGTTGGAGGGATATGACCATGGGTGGACACCCAATACCACCGATCGGGTCCATAAACGCTATAGGTATGGTACGCAACCACAGGTTGTGCTTTGGAATTTATTGAAATTGGCAAATGCTCTATACCCCCTGATCGAGGAAGTGGAACCCCTACAAGCTATTCTTGGGGAGTATCAAGATGGGATGGGGGAAGCTTACCTTACCATGATGAAATCGAAGTTGGGGCTAAAGGGAAAAGATGGGAATGACCAGGTTTTGGTGGATAGATTGGAAGATGTACTACAACGTACGGAAACCGATATGACCATATTCTTTAGGCTACTTTCCGATTTTAAGGGCCATGGCACCAATGATGGCCTACAATTGGTAAGAGAGGCCTTTTATAATCCGGGCGGGATAAAGGGTGAGGTTGAAATGGAATGGCATAATTGGTTTTCAATCTATCGAGAACGCTTAAAAAAGGAACGGATAAGTGATGCCGAACGGGTTGCGACCATGAAATTGAACAATCCGAAATACGTACTCCGGAATTACATGGCGCAAATGGCGATCAACGCCGCTGACGAGGGGGACTATTCCCTCTTGGACGAATTATACAACCTATTGAGAAAACCATATGACGAGCAATGGGATATGCGGAAGTGGTTTGCCAAAAGACCTGAATGGGCAAGGGACAAGGTCGGTTGTTCCATGTTATCCTGTAGTTCTTAGGCAACTGATGGTTTTCTTTACATAGTATTTTGATGAATATGTGTAGAATGTTCTTTTTTCCGGGCCTTCCTTTGCCTAAAAGCCGGATTTTTTGTTCCTCCCCAGGGTTCCCTATCATCCACATTAGCCTGAATAATAACAAGATCAAAGTTCATTGTCAGATATCTTATCAAAAAACAACTTTCTGTAGGTATTCCCTATTGGGAGTTCTTTTCCGTTTATCCAAACTGCATCGTTATCTATCCTGTCGATCTGTTTTATTGAGATTATGTACGACCTATGTATCTGGATAAAATTATCTTCAGGTAAATTCCCCTTTAAATTCTTTAGTGTGTTATAGGTAATGATCTGCTCATTTTCCAATTGAACACACACATAGTTTTTTAATCCCTCCACAAACAGGATATCGTCCAAAAACACTTTTGAGAACTTGTTCTTCCCATCTGTTTTAAAAAAGAAGAAACCATCTTCCTTTTTTTCTGGTTTTAAAAAGGCCTTACCACTTTGGTCAGTACCTGATGATTGGTCGCCTACTTTTAGAACGGCCTTGTAAAAACGTTCAAAATCAATAGGCTTCAATAGATAATCCACAGCGGAAACCTCATAACTGTCCAATGCGAATTGTGGATAGGCTGTTGTGAAAACAACATTCGTTTTTTTACTAATGACCCTAGAAAGCTGAATGCCTGTAAGCTCTGGCATCTGTATGTCCAAAAATAGCAGGTCCACTTCATTTTGCTCTACAAATTTTAAAGCCTCTAACGGATTTGTAAATGTATTGGCCAACTCCAAAAATGAGACTTTCCCAACGTATTTGGTTAACAGTCTAATTGCTGGTGGTTCGTCATCTACTATGATACATTTTAGTATGTTACCCATTTTTTGTCTTTCAGAACGGAAACCCCAATCTTATACATACCTGTCGGTATCCAGTAGGGCCAAGATGCCAAGGCTTGTCTTGATTGTTTTCACAAACTGTTTTTTATAGGCATCTTTAAATACGATTTAAAAACACCATTGTTTTTTTGGTTGGCCAAGGTATACTTATCCTTGAAAAGCACATCTAAACGTTTCTTTATATTTTCTGTGCCAACACCTGTTTCCATGTATTTTTCCGAAGTGCTGATGTTGTTTTCGGCAACAACCTCCAAAATGCCATCGGAAATATTAACCCCAATTTTTGCAGGGCGATTTTTATCGTTTATAATACCGTGTTTACATACATTTTCAACAAAATGAATCAAAATCAACGCTGGGATTTGTTGATTTTCCACATTCCCATTCACGGAAAACCGAATATGTAAATTGTCTTCGTACCTACGTTTAAAAAAATGAATGTAGTCTTTTATAAAATCTATTTCCTTTTTTAAAGGCACGAAATCACCTGAAGCCTCATAGGTCACATAACGCATTAAGTTGGATAGTTTTAAGATATCCTTTGCCGTTCCGGGTTTGTCGTCAACCAAATCAACGTAAAAATTATTGAGTGTATTGAATAAAAAGTGCGGACTTATCTGCGATTTCAATGTAGTTAGTTGTGCCTTTTGATTTTCGAGTTTTAAATTATGTATTTTCTCTTTATCCTCATAATATCTAAATAACAAATAAACAATACTACTATATAAACAATAACGTAAGGTATAATAGAAAGAATCGTATAAATAAATCTTAATAAATTTAGAACGTTCGATATTTATATTATAATTATGTTCCCCTGTCAGTTTAAAAACCAATACTTCTTCTAATACAAACCTAATTACAGCAAATAACAATATCATTCCTAAAAAGGACAAAAAGTATAAGGCATATTTTTTATTTGATAAAAGAGGGGTCGCAAATCTGTAATTTATATAGTAGATCATTATAAGATAGCTGTTGAATGTTATTTTTAGGAATATAATATGTTTGTCCAAATTATCAGGACCCAAGAGTATTTTCCCCAATAGATCCAATGCTATCAATACTACAACTATCAGTATATTATATTTGGGTTCTTTGCTTATGTTCATATCCTAAACCTTACTGTCCCGAACAAAAATAACCAAGTAATCAACCATTTTATATAGTGGCTGATAAAACTATTCTTTTCTAGGATCAATGTTGCTTTTCATACAACAAACAACAAAACCTTCCCTTTTTTAGTGTTCATCCCACAAAAACATCAATTGGTGTAAAATAAAAAACAAGCCCCTTTTTGTGGTGTAACCTTGTGCCATGGAAATTTTAAGAACCATATAAATGAAAGCCTCCATCACGATATTGATTATGTTACAAGTGTTTTTTTTAAGAGCGCAAAATAAAGTGGATGTATCTGGCAAAGTAACGGCCAAAGAAACAAATAGGGCATTGGCATTTACAGCAGTAAGGGCCTTTGATGCAGAAAACAATAAACTAATAACTTATGCCTACTGTAATGAAAATGGGGAATATGAGATTAATATCCCCACGAATACCCGAATTTATATCAAGGCAGGTCTATTGGGGTATGGCAATTATAAATCTGAAGTATTTACAGTGTCCAAAAACGACATCAAGGATATCCAGTTAACCGAAAGTGCCGAAACCTTAAAAGCTGTAGAAGTCTTTCAAAGAAAGAAACTCATTCAATTAAAAGGCGATAAGTTGATTTTCGATATAGAAAAATCAGGTATTGGAGAGGGGAATACAGGGTTGGAAACTATTAGCTCGTTACCTGGAATGCGGTTGGATAAAGATGATAAAATCGTTTTTAGGGGAAGTTCCAACCTACAGGTTATGATCAATGGTAAACGCTCATTGCTTACTGGTGATGCGTTAACACAGTATTTAAAAACAATTGGTGGCGATAATATCAAAAAAATCGAAGTTATAACAAACCCTTCTGCACGTTATGACGCTGAAGGAACCGCAGGTGTTGTCAATATCCAACTAAAAAAAGCTATTGATCTAGGTCTGGCAGGAAACATATATTCATCTATTGGAGGTCAATATTTCAAAAATAGCAACGGTGCCAATCTGTATTATCAATCGGGTAAATGGAGTATCAATACTAGTGGCAGGTATGCACGTTCCAATTCGATAAATGAACGGGAAATCATTAGAAAAGTCCAAAACGGGGCTACTGTAAATACGGCAGAACAATTAAATGATTGGCTTCCTAGGTCAAAATCCTATTCAGGCAAATTAGGTGTTGAATATAGTTTGAACAAAGACAATGTATTGGGTACTTCCTTTAACTACAATGTATATGATAGCGATGAAGAGACTATTGGTAAAACAAATGAATACACGAACAGTATTTTTAACCAGTACACTTTACTAAATGAACAAGGCAAAAAAAGGGAAGGAACACTTACCGGTAATATTTACCACACATATACTTCCGATAGTCTGGACACCAAGGTCAACACACAGTTTAATTATGCTATTTACAATAATGAAAGTGATGAAATCACTGAAAATCAATACTTTTTATCTAATAACACCAAATATCGAGACGATTTTATTATTAAATTGAACAACCCTGCCACTTATAGAATATTCAACACAAAATTAGATGTAGAACAAAAATTAAATGAAAAATCCAATTTAGAAACTGGGATAAAATACAGTTATGTAGACAATGATTATGACAACCAATATGCCATAAAAAACACAAGTGGAGTTTTTGGGCCGAACTTTCAAAGAAGCAATCATTTACTGTACAAGGAACATATTTTTGCTGCTTATGGTATTATAGGCTATAACACCGAAAAATGGAGTTTACAAGGTGGTTTACGTACCGAGAGTATTGAATATGGATCAAATTCCCTTACATCTGGTGTAAAAAACAGTAAAAAATATACATCCTGGTTTCCATCATTCAGTATAAACAGAATGTTTGAAAACGATAAAATACAGTTCTCGTACAGTAGGAGGATCCAACGGCCTAGGTATTTGGATCTAAATCCTTTTTACGAGTATTTGGACACCTATAACGTACAGGTCGGCAACCCCGGTTTACAACCTCAATTTACAAATGCTTTTAATTTTTCATGGATCAACAAACAAAGGACAACACTTTCATTGTACGGTAATTTCAATACTGATGTTATTTATTTTAAAGTCGATTATGATCCAACAGAAAATATTACGATAAATTCTGAGGATAATATTGCTAGTTCCATAAATGCCGGAATCTCTTTTTCCACATCTATGAATCCGATAGAAACATGGACACTCTATCTTAACACGGATGTAAGCTACAACAGAATGGAATCTGACATTACCGATTATAAATTCGATAATTCAGGATATGCATGGGAAGCTTCGTTGAACAACGAGTTTAAATTCAAAAATAATTGGAAGTTCTTTGCAAATGGATATTACTATAATGGAGGAACGTATGGTAACTGGAAGAACGATCCAGCATACGACATCTCATTTAGACTAAGAAAGGTATTTAATAATGACCAATGGCGTTTACAAGTACGTGCCGATAATGTACTAAGGAAAAGCTTAATGTCCGCCGTAGTGACACAACAAAATGTAACTACCGACTGGGTCAATAAATGGGAAACCCGCAGATTTGCATTTTCAGCAACCTATAATTTTGGTAAGGGCAAAAAGAAGGCTGCCAAGAATATTGATTTAAAAGAGGAAAAGGGTAGGTTATAAGGTGTGCAGGGTTGTTGTGTTCTTGGAAGACAGGTACGATCACAGATCGTTTTCCGGGTAATAATAAGATCAAGGAGGTTTGTCCAAGTAGTAAGTCCTGTTATAACGATATTGGCCCGTATAAACCCTTGTAGATTCGGCATTAAGCCCATATTGTAGAAGGCGTGTTGGTCAGGATTTCAGGAATGGGATCCCAATCTATAACAAAGGACTGAATATCCTTGCAAAACCTTCTTTGAGGCGCTGTATGTAAGACCTGTCCTTGAATGAGCTATACTCCAGGGGGATACTATGCTCTATTTCATTTAAAAACTCCTGTTTGAGCAGTAGTGCGGTCTTGGGGTCATATACCATGGCATTCACTTCATAATTCTGCTCAAAACTTCGAATATCCATATTTGCAGTGCCAATGGAAACTATATTGTCATCTGAGACAATGATCTTACTGTGCAGAAAGCCTTCCGGGAACAGGTAGATCTTTACCCCGGCCAACAAAAAGGATTCAAAGTAGGATTGTACGCTCCAATTTACCAAGGTACTATCTGCCTTGGCCGATACCAAAAGCCTAACATCGATCCCGCTGTTGGCAGCCACCTCGAGGGATTTAAGGATCGCTGTGCCTGGAATGATATAGGGGTTGGTGATGTAGATGTATTTTTTCGCATTATTGATCAAGGCAAAATAGGTCTGTCCAATAGGGGAAAAGTAATCATCAGGACCGCCATAGACAATCTGTACGACCTGGTCTCCTACTTTTTCACATAACGGAGGCAATTCCCGGTTGAATTCGGAACTGTCCCCAGAGACCAGGAACCAATCAATTTCGAATACCACTTGCAATTCCAGGACCGAGGCACCTTTTAGCCGTAAATGCATGTCGTGCCATTTTCCCAGGACCAAATCCCCCTTCAAGTATTTATCCGAGATGTTTATACCGCCTGTAAAGGCCACTTTCCCATCTACAATAATGATTTTCCTATGGTTTCTGTAATTGATCGAGGCTAGGAACCTTCCAAATTTGAATGGCAGGAATGGATATACCTCAACACCTATTGATTTTAATTTGGAAATGTATTTTTTGCTTAAGGAATAACTGCCGACCCCATCATAAATAATCTTGACCCTTACCCCATTTTCCACTTTTTCCTTGAATAGGGTGATTAGGCGGTCGGCAAGTTCGCCTTCCTCAAAGATGTAATAAAGAAGATATATGTATTTGTCGGCGGCCTCAAGGGCCTCGAAAATAGCATCGAATGTGGCCTTGCCATCCTTTAAGATCTTTACATCATTGTTCTTGGTCGGCTTAAAGCCATTGTTGTTTTCGACGAGGTGGGTGATTTTGGCGAATCCTTTGGAGTCCATATCCAACGTCTCTACGGAATCCTGGTTGTGCTGTATCTTCTTTAGATAGTCGTTAATGGCTATATTTTCCTGTATATCTTTCCATGAATATCTTCTTCGATTTCTGCCAATCATCCAATAAAGGAGGATTCCCGCTACCGGAATGGTGAAAATGGCCAATAACCAGGCCAGTGTCTTGGCCGGTTTAATACCATTGACCAATAAGCGTATGACCATTCCCATGGCTATAACCACATAAACGACCAAGGCAATTGTCCAGTACATAATGTATTCTTTTGAATATTGACTAAAAATACAAAACATATGGAATTATCTTATGTGGGGGATACCATTATAGGTTCATGACCGACCGTTATTGGTCCTGCTTTCAACAAGAATTATTCCCGATAACTTTTTGATGGCTTTAGCCGTAAGGTTTTTTGTAAAAAAACTACTTTTGTAATCAAATCTATTGAAGAATATGAATATGTCCGAGAAAGTAGAGCAAATAAAGACATTGATCATTGGTTCCGGTCCCGCAGGGTATACAGCGGCTATTTATGCTGCCCGTGCAGACCTGAAACCAGTTGTCTATACTGGCATGGAACCAGGGGGACAGTTGACGACCACAACAGAGGTTGATAATTTCCCGGGGTATCCTGAAGGTATTGATGGGCCATCGATGATGGTACAGTTGCAACAGCAGGCCGAACGCTTTGGTACCGATGTCCGTATAGGTATGGTGACCGCGGTTGAATTGAGTAAAGAGGAAGGGGGAATCCATAAGGTGACCATCGATGATGATAAAACCATCGAGGCAAAAACCATTATTATTTCAACAGGGGCGACAGCTAAATATTTGAACCTTCCCAGTGAACAACGTTTAAAGGGTGGGGGCGTTTCCGCCTGTGCGGTCTGTGACGGATTCTTCTATAAGGGGCAGGATGTTGCCATTGTGGGTGCTGGTGATACCGCAGCGGAGGAAGCCTCTTATTTGGCCAACATCTGTAATAAGGTGACCATGTTGGTCCGTAAAGACCATATGCGGGCTTCAAAAGCCATGCAACATCGTGTGAACAGTCTTCCCAATCTGGAAATCAGATATAATACAGAGGTTGATGAGGTGCTGGGGGAACAAGTGGTCGAAGGTCTTAGGGTGGTGAACAACCAGACCAAGGAAAAAGAGGAAATAGCGATAACCGGGCTTTTCATAGCTATCGGCCATAAACCGAATACCGATATCTTCAAGGGTCAAATCGATATGGATGGGACGGGGTATATTATTACCAAGGGAAAATCGACCAAGACCAATCTCCCAGGTGTTTTTGCCTGTGGTGATGCCCAGGACAAGGAATACAGGCAAGCAGTTACTGCTGCGGGAACCGGTTGTATGGCCGCTTTGGATGCCGAACGTTATTTGGCCATAGTGGAATCCGGAGAAGAAGGGTAGTTTGGAATAAATGGATATAAAAAAAGACCGCTGCATTGTAGCGGTCTTTTGCTTTAGGGTAATTTGTCAACCGGTTTTCTTATGTTTTAGGTGGCTGCCGTTTTCATCAAGTGTTTGGGATTGTGTGTTTCGCAATGAAATTCAATGTAGTTCGGGGTTATCCGAAAGAAATGTATTGATGCATTTGCATAAGTCCCCAATGTCCTTTTGGGTATGGTGGCTGCTCAATACGATACGGCTCATTACAGAAGAACTTTCTGCCGGATATTTGAAGTTGGTGGGGATAAACCCTTTTTTTTGGATATAATCTGCCATTTTAGGGGATGAAAAAGTGTAGGTGGGATGCCCATCCAAATGATGGAAAAAATCGATATAGTTTAATGACCCCTCAAAATAAGCCATATTCCTGTATAATTTCGACCTTTTCGAGGTGTAGATAGATTGGCCCTCAATGAATGATGCCATCCCAAAAGGTGTGGCTGGACTGGCACCTCCAAAAAAAGCAGTTCCACGAAGTTGTTCGATTCTTTCGTTGGATCCCAATACAGCTCCGGCCTGTATGCCATAACCTTTTCCCAACGAACAGCAGATAATCAGCTCTTTGGCGTTGAACCCTTGTAATGTTCTAAAGGCCCCCTCACCATTTTCCCCTATAATTCCAATTCCGTGGGAATCATCGACAATCAATATGATCTTGTCTAATGGTAGGTTTGAAAGCACATCGAATTTGGGAAAATTATGCCCGATGAAGTCGATGGAATCCAATAATAGTACAGGAATAATATTGTCATTTAGGGCTAAGTGTTGGGTTATGGCAAGGTTCAACGTCTTAAGGTCCGTATATGGCTTGTTGGGGTTGTTATGTAATGCAGAGTGGGTGTTGGGCGCATAAAAAAGCCTGTACCTTGGTCTGTTGAGGTTTTGGGCGATCAACTGGCCGGCCAAGTAGCCCGATGACATGGTGAGGGCGGCATCACTCCCTACAATACTGGCCAAAAGAGCCTCAGCTTTCCCATAGACCGGAATGCGTACATTCGACTTTCTCGAAGTACCATGGTTCGTACCGTATTTCCTGATGTTCTTTATGAACAGGTCCTGGAAATCCTTGTCGGTCTGGAGTCCTAGGTAAGCGGTCCCCCCAAAATAGAGATATTTTTTCCCATGTATTTTTATTTTACGTCCAGGAGAGCCATCAATATAATACGCCATTATCTTAAGGTTATACCACTACCGCCCAACTTGGGATATACCAGGGTCGCATCTTCATTAATACGGATGCCATTGGCTACATCCTCTTTTAACAACATGGCACCATCCATATCAACATAGTCCAATTGGGGAGCCAATTGTGCAATGGCGGAAATGCCCACAGTGGATTCGGTCATGCAGCCGACCATGATCTTGACACCCAAGGATTTCCCCTTTTTGATCATACGAAGGGCAGGGGTTAGACCACCGCATTTGGTAAGTTTTATATTGATACCATTAAAGAACAATGCACATTTTTCGACATCGGGTTCAACAATGCAACTTTCATCGGCAATAACAGGCAGGACACAGTCATGGGCGACTACTTCCATACCGGCCCAATCATCCGCCTTTAAGGGTTGTTCCAGGAATTCGACCCCCAATTCCTTAAGTTGTGGGGCATAGACGATGGTTTGTTCGGCCGTCCACGCACAATTGGCATCGACTCGAAAAATAGCATCGGTGTGTTTTCGTAATTCACGTATAATACCCACATCATTCTCCGTACCTAATTTGATTTTATAGATCGGCCATGGTTTTTCTTCCATCTTTTTTACCATGGTGGGGATATCGGCAAGGCCAATGGTGTAGTTCGATTTAGGGTAGTGGTCTGTGGTGGTGCCCCAGATTTCATAAAGGGGCTTCCCCAATAATTTGCCATAAAGGTCATTGGCGGCAAGATCTAGGGCGCAGATGGCGAAATTGCTCAATCCTTTTTCAACAAGGAACCTATGAAAGACTTCGGGGGTGGTAAGGTCAAAGCATTCAATTGCTCCCCGTATCGTCTCGATTTCCCTGGTCATACTTTCGGTGGTGGTCCCGTAGTAAGGGTTCGAGGTTGCTTCGCCATAACCCGTTTGCCCATTTAAAGCGAGACAGACAACCATAGTATCTTGATGGTCATGTGATTCACGAGAGATACTGAATGTGTGTCTTAGGGCTAAAGAAAATTTTCTTAACTGTAACTGCATATATGGGATGTTTGTACGAAGATAGCTAAAGCCATGGGACTAATAATGGGAAGACCACCAAATTTTTGGGGCTTTAACCATACTCTTGATTTTGTTCGTATTACCTTTTCCCTTTGTGCGATAACTCTTGCCAATCCCAGCCAAGGAAGTCAGTTCTTGTGCACACTGCCCGATACCGATTTCTTTTTGGTGACCAAGGCTTCACCTGAATACGAAATGTTGCCACCGCTACTGGCATTTGCCGTTAGGTCCCCTGATACATAAATAGATAGATTGCCTCCACTACTGGCATCGGCATGGCACACTTTGGAAATTAATTTTTCCGCATTGATGTTCGCCCCTGAACTGGCATCTACATAAACCTTATGTGCATTGCCATATAGAGTAAGGTTGGCCCCACTGCTAGCATCGATATCGACCTCACTTACATCCATTTCGACATTGATATTGGCCCCGCTACTGGTATCTATCTCCAACCTATCGGATTTGATCAGGTTTTCTGTACTCAAATAGGCTCCACTGGAGCTTTTTAGAGCGGTGACCTCGGGAAGGGTGACAAAGACTTTCTTGGTAGCCTTTCCAATGTTCTCCGCAGTATGTATCCTCAATCGATTGTTCTTGATGTCGGTTTTGATAAGGTCTATGATATTCTCGTCTGCCTTTACCGTAATTTCAAATCCAGTACCGTTCGTAACATATACGGAAAGTCCTTCCGAAGCTGAAACCTCTGAGAATTCCTCCGTGACCTCCCTAGTTTCCGAGACAACCATACCATTGCCCTTTTGGGCATTAACCCCTCCAAGGTTGATGTCAAACCCACAGGATGATAGGAATAAGCTCAGGATAAATGCGATGGCGATTCTTACTAGTGTTATCATGGTCATTTTTTTTTGATGTGCCCCAATTGGGCTATTTGATTATTGTTGATTGATGGATGAACTTCGTACTTATTTGGTTGTTGAAACATTTATTTTTACCCAGTTGGTGGTATTTGCGACCGAGTTGTAAAATATTCTAATTATTCATTATTTCTAATGGCTACGCCGTCTTTGTCTGTGTTCGTTTTGGGGCCTTCACTCTGATTGTTCAGGTCAATGTCCGGGACTTCCCCTTCATCATCATCATTGTCGGCATGTATCTTAACACCGTTCCCGTCGATTTTCATTTTGAATGAATCCCTATTGTCCTTAATATCGATATCAATACCATCCCCATTGATGATGATACGGTCATTACCTTTGTCTTCGGTTATTTTGGGACAGTCCTGGCATTTTAATTCACCATCGGTTCCCATGGTCCAAATGTGTTCAGGGAAATCGCACCGCCCCATATCCTGGTCGTTCCTTGCACTTATGGGCATACATCGTCTTGATCCACTATCAAATCGAACCGTTTTCCCCTCGGGTACATAAAGGGTGATCCAAACCTCTTGGTCCTTGAACTTATGCTGTGTTGAAGTAACCAAAAAATTATCGAAAACAATTGAATTGTCCTCCACAGCATAGGAATATTCGATGTTCTTGGCAACTTCCTTTGCTTCGTTGAAAGAACTGCCATTGGCACTTTTACGGATCTTCATGCGCACAATGCTATCCCTGGACTTTTTTAGGGAGATATGAATATCATCCGAGACCAGGACCTCCTCACCTTCATCTGTCCCGGTGATCATGACACCATCAATGGGCATATCACTTCCTTCCTTGAAATATTCAGAAGGTTGCATACTTATGAACAAGGTGTCACTCGGAGCTTCGAATTTCACGGACTGTTCCACGGATATACTATCCGAATAAGCATGTGAGGCAGCTTGGCTAATACCCAACACCACTAGGGTTATCAGTGAGATCAGCCATAGTCCCAATAAAGAGAATTTAGCGATATTCCCAATTGATTTCAAGTTGTCCACCAATATCTTCAACCCTAGGTAAAGGACAAAGAAGAAAGGAATCCCCACTACGAAGAATAATGAAACTAGCCAAACGGGTGCATTCGCAGAGTTGGCCATATTGTAAAAATCGACCCCGGGTATATGTACCACACCAAGGGAGAAAAGACCGACAAAAGAACCGATCAAGGTGGCCGCCCCTATTATGACCAATAGAATGCCTATGAGTTTCCCGAAAATCTTGAAGAGGAACATAATGACATCCCCTAGGGCGTCAAAAAAAGTTTTGCCACTACTCCTAACCTTGTTTCCCGCTTTTTCATAGTCCACGCTTTTTACCCTATCGGTAACATCATCGATACCTTCTTTGATTTTACGTTCTATATTGCTGATGTTAACAGGTTTTCCCGTCATATCCAACTTTTGGGAGGTGGTAATGGCTTCGGGGACCAGAACCCATAGAAGGATGTAGGCTATGAACCCAAAACCGGTCGTTAGGGCCAAAAGGATGAACATGATGCGGATCCACAGTGCATCGAGACCAAGATAGTGTTCCAATCCCGCACAGACACCACCTATATATTTGTGTTCCATATCGCGATAAAGCTTTTTTACCTTACCGGTCGTATCTGCCGTGGCCTTTGGTCTGCTTATGGGTTCATCCTCGAAGATATCCTCATCGACCATATAGTCCTCTGGCTGACCCATGACAGAGATAACGTTATCCACTTCCTTTAGGGTGATGACCTGCCGTTCATTTTTCAATTTTTCGTAAAAGAGTTCCGCTATTCGAGCCTCGATATCGGCCTGGATCTCATCATTGCCCGGGGTATTGGCGAATGAACGTTTAATAGCCTCCAGATATCGATGCATTTTTTTATAGGCCTCCTCATCCATATGAAAAAGCATATTCGCGAGATTTATGTTTACCGTCTTGTTCATTATTTTTTGGTTTTTTTGTTGGTTACCACATTTGTGGCCATTCTTAATTCATCCCAAGTGGAGTCCAGTTCCTTAAGGAACAATTTTCCGGTTTCGGTCAAGGTATAATATTTCCGTGGTGGCCCGGAGGTCGACTCCTCCCATCTGTAATTGAGTAGGCCTGCATTTTTCAGCCGGGTCAATAACGGGTATATGGTACCCTCCACGACCAGCATCTTGGCGTCTTTGAGGGTACGAAGGATTTCGGATGCATATTTGTCCTCCCCGTTAAGGATGGAAAGTATGCAGTACTCCAAAACCCCCTTGCGCATTTGTGCTTTTGTGTTTTCTATATTCATAATTTCATGATCATATTATTAATCTGACTGTTCGTTTTTTCTGTTTTTGCCCTTATTCTGTTTTATAACATGTGATTAGGATGTCCATGAACAAGGATTGGGACGGTTTTGACCGATGATTGAACTCCTGACCGGTATGATGGGTACTGGTTATTATACTTTTATTGCCAATGTAGGCTATGGGCCTGAACGAGAGTGGCGTTAGCCCTAAGGCCATTGCGATAAGTCCGGATGGACCATTTTTGATTTGATAGGCACCTCCCATTACTTAATGAATTTTATAGTAAGGGGATAGCGGAAGGCCTGCCCTTCATAGGTTCTCATTGTTGCCAAAATAGTGTACACCACATTCACGATGAATAGTGCACCACGAAATAGTCCTATAATGCCTATGGGAAATATCCATCTAGGGAAAGGTAGATTGTGAAGGTCAATATCAATATTGAAATTGTTATAACTGTCCAGACCGTTGAACCCAAAATATCCATGATCAAAAAGACTGGGTAGGAAACCAATGAAAAACGGAATGCTTGCCATCCCTAGGGTAATGGAATACAAAAGCATGCTTATCTGAAAGTTCAAGGCCTGCTTGCCATTGTAGTCTACGAATTCATATTCCTTTTTATTGGCGGTCCATAGTACTAATGGAATAATGAAATTGCCAAAGGGAATAAAGAATTTACTAAAGGCCGATGCATGTATGATCGCTGCTAGATTCCGTTCGTGTTTTGATATGGTTTCTGTCATGGCCTATTATTTTCTTATGCAAATATATATCTAAAGACAGGTACTTTGCAAAACATAGTACTAAATGTTAACATAATTTTAACATTTATCGCTTCAACTATTTTGCATACATTTAGGGAAATTATAATGACCATGGGTACTTCAGTACGAAAATTCAATACGTTCTCTTTTTTTAAATTGCCATCGGCTTGGTGGTGCGGTGTACGGTTAAAATATATAGACAAGCAAAAAGCCATTGTTACCGTAAGGCATAAATGGTTTAATCAGAACCCATTCAACTCCATGTTCTGGGCAGTACAGGGTATGGCGGCGGAATATGCCACAGGTACCATGGTCATCGATCAGATAAAGGAAAGTGGTAGGAAGATCTCGATGTTGGTGTTGAACAATACGGCCAATTTCTCAAAAAAGGCAACAGGTAGGATCACTTTTACCTGTGAAGATGGACACAAGATCAAGGAGGCATTGGACAAGACCATTGCCACAGGGGAGGGGCAAACCGTTTGGATGAAATCGGTGGGTGTGAATGAGGATGGGGTAGTGGTATCTACCTTTGAATTTGAGTGGACGGTAAGATTGAAGAAATAAACCCCACTATAGGTATTACATGGATGAATATCCCTGTTGGTAGTCCGTTATGGCCCTATTGGCAATTGTACCGAACCTGTTTTTGTGGCTGAAAACAATAAAGGTCACATACTGGTTTTACATCTTATATCCATACGGAAAAATCGATTTGTTGTAACAAAACATAGAATCCGTAGACCAATAATCATCTGATCATCAACAAAAAAACATAGAAAATGAACGCACACGAAATAGATTACGAAATTTACGGGGAAGAAATGCAGTATGTTGAAATAGAGCTCGATCCCCAGGAGGCTGTCGTTGCCGAAGCGGGCAGTTTTATGATGATGGACTCTGACATTAAGATGGATACTATTTTCGGGGATGGCTCCAATCAGGACAATAGTGTCCTGGGAAAGATTTTTTCCGCAGGCAAGCGCGTGCTTACAGGGGAAAGTCTTTTTATGACCGCTTTCTTGAATACGGGACAAGGGAAAAAACAAGTAAGCTTTGCCTCACCTTACCCAGGAAAGATATTGCCTATCGACCTTTCTGAAAAGGGAGGGAAGTTCATTTGCCAAAAGGATGCATTCCTATGTGCCGCCAAGGGGGTTTCCGTAGGAATCGAATTCTCCAAGCGTTTGGGTAGGGGACTTTTTGGAGGGGAAGGTTTCATTATGCAAAAATTGGAAGGGGACGGTATGGCCTTTGTGCATGCTGGTGGTACCTTGGCGAAAAAAGAGTTGGCACCAGGGGAAGTATTAAAGGTAGATACAGGTTGTATTGTAGGTTTTACCAAAGATGTCGATTATGATATTGAATTTGTAGGTGGTATAAAAAACACGGTTTTCGGGGGAGAAGGACTCTTCTTTGCGACCCTTGGGGGCCCAGGAACGGTTTATATACAATCCTTGCCCTTTAGCAGGTTGGCCGGGAGGGTATTGGCATCGATTCCCAAAGGGGGAAAGGATAAAGGTGAAGGCAGTATCCTAGGTACCTTGGGCGATATAGTCGGGGGGGACAACCGTTTTTAGCCACTGTTCTTGCCAATAGGTTTTGGTAGGCCAATGGTTTTGAATGATATGGAAATACAATAAAGGAAAAATGGTCTTATGGCCATTTTTCCTTTATTGTTTTAGCTTAGTTTAGTTTATCGGAAGCCTTTATTAAACGGGCACTTAGGTCGGGAGTGGCCATATCCTTATCCAATGGGAACATAGGGCGCTTAATGTGTTTGTGCCCCAAACGTTCCAGATCTTGGTCAACTCCGCCAGGGGTCAAGGCCATGATCCAACCAGCTCTCATATTATACAGCTCAGGAACCAAGTAACCGATTTTCACCACGATAATATCGGTTTTCTCGGGATTCAGGTCCAAATCGGTAAAATCGGCTTTGTGATGGTATGGTTTTCTTTTATTGGTAACGATTACATACATACTGCCAATTTGTACAACCGCTTCAACTTCTGCATCACGATCACCTTTTTTGATTGCTGTTACCGTACCCGTAAGCTTTATAGGAGGGGAAAAACGGTCGTCAACCTTGGCACCTACCATTGCGGAAACTTTTCCGCCGACACCAACTTCCAAGGCCTCCTTGATCAATTCAGGTCCAGGTATGGAAGCATAGATCAAAGAAGGGCCTTTTTTGGACTTGAACTCGGGACGGGATAGAAGCTCCCGTAGGGTCCAAGTGACATCGCCCGCACCTCCAGCGGTAGGGTTGTCGCCCATATCACTGATTATATATGGATGTTCCTTGCTGTTGAGGGCTTTTTTCAAACTCTCGTCAAAAGTTGCCACAGGAGCCACGAACTCAAACTCATTACGTACGTCCCAAAAGGCATTGGCCAATTCCTCTGCCCCTTTTGTCACTTGTTCCTTGTCGTCACCTGTAACCATAACGACTGCATGGTTTCGGGGCTCATCGGCCCATGCATAGCCAATCCAAATGGCTGCATCGATGACGCCTTCCTGTTTTTCGATGGCGGGTATTTTGGCATACAGGCTTTTACCGGGTTCTATACGCGTACTTGTTTTTTCCCCGGGGAGAAGAATGGGGACGGGAATCCATGCCTTATATTTGGGTTTGCCCTTGCCATTCTCCAAACGATCCAGTAGATTGGTAATCGCCCTTGCCTTTGATTCCAGGGCATCTTCGTGGGGGGCCATACGATAACAGGTTATCAGGTCACTGTGTTCTGCCAAGGTCTCCGACACATTGCCATGCAAATCCATTGAGGTGGAAATCAGGACTTCCGGTCCAACCACTTCCCTGATCCGTTTGATAAGGTCACCTTCGGCATCTTGTAGGCCTACAACACTCATCGCCCCATGAATATCAAAGAATAAGCCGTCATATGGGCCATTCTCTTTTAGCATTTTCAAGGTTTTGGCAACCATGCTTTCATAGGCTTCCCTCGTTGTAATACCACCAGGTAGTGCCTTGCCCAGAAGGGTGGGTACCCAGTCGGCCCTTTTACGGATTTCGGTTCCTTCAGCAAAAAAAGGATATCTTCCAAAAATCGAATCCCCGATACGGGCATGAAAGGCTTCTTCATGACTTTGGGCAGGTGAAAAGGTACTCGATTCAATACCCAGACCAGCAATGGCGACCCGGGGAAGGCTCTTTGAATCCTTTTCTTCTTTTTTTACCTGTTTGCAACTTATTACTAGAAAAAATGAAATGATGAGGAGTACAATTGACTTTTTCATGTTATCTGTCTTAGAATATAATTGGAATTATTTTTTTCGTTACTTAAAAGTAATATTTAATTTTCATTTTTGGCTTTTATGTATTGGGCTATTTAAGGTAAGCGTAAATCCAATGTTGGGAATCAATGATAATCCAAAATATACAAAAGGGGTGTTGGAAATATCCATACTGGGTCGTTGCCCAGGTTCGATGATTTATAATGGTCTTATTGCCAGTAAATTATGCTTTGTACATAAAAGAACAATATTTTAAAAAGACCTAAAACAACAAGAACAGGGGAGGGTAAGGGATAAATAAGTTGTTTTAAACCTGTTTGGGGATTCTGTTTTTTAATAAGTGTCTCGTATTTCCTCGAAAATAGTTTGCATCTGTTTTTTTATATCGGATGCATCTCCCATAAAGTGGTTGTTCATGAAGCTGAAGATCATTGTTTTCCCCGACTTGGTCAGTAAATACCCACTTAAACAGTGATTGTTGCCCAAACTTCCTGTTTTTGCATGGATATAAGGTTCTGTACCACCTGGATACCAATCCTTGAGGGTTCCGGTAACACCACCTGCCGGGAAAAACCCGAAGAGCCTTTCTTTAGGTATTTCAGTATATAGTTTATATAGGACATGCACCATAGATTCAGGGGTGAATAAATTATAACGGGAAAGTCCCGAACCATCTACCCATCTCGGGGGTTGCCTTAAGTCACTCAAGTGGTTCCCAAGCATAAACTTTCGGACCTTCGCACCGTTCAGTGTGTCCGATAGGGTAGAGGATGCCAAAAAAAGCAATTGTTCCGCAAGGAAGTTGTCACTCGTTTCCATCATTCGCCTATAGACAGAATCAGTAGGTATTCCGTATAAAACCTTGCGTTTGGCAATTGGCATGGTAGTCGCTATCCTTATTTTTTTGCCGATTACTTTTTCCAGGAGGTTCCTGGTCAAGTTGCCATCTATGACAAAAGGGATTTCGAGGGTGCCTTTTTGGGAAGGGTCAAAATAGAACAGGTTTCTTATAGGATCTCGCTGTACAGTATGTCCATGGGGGATTATACTGTCCTTAAAATAATCTGGGGATATTTGAAGGGTGTCCCCGTTCCCAATGGTAAGGACATTGCCATAAAGCGGAAAACCACTGCGTTCCGGGGAATAATAGTATTGGTAATCATCCCATGCCCACCCAGGGCCAAATTTTTCATCCTTGAAGTTGTTCAGGTGTAAGGCAATATTTTCATGGGATTTTAAAAAATGAATCGTGGTACTGTCCTTTAGGTACGGGTGTAAAGTAGAAGGGTCCCCGGTACCTTCAATATAGAGGGTGTCTCTTGAATAGGAATATTTAAGTGTGGGGGCCCGGTCTGGCAATAGCCTTAAAGACGTGAAAAGCGTAAATATCTTGGTATTGCTGGCGGGTGTAAAATATTTAGTGCTATTATGCTTGTACAAGGTGTCCCTAGTAATCGCATTTATCAATAAAAACCCCGTGAACTGGTTTTTGTAGAGTGCGGTTTTTATATAGGGATCTATTTTTTTTGCCAATTGTCTTTTTGTACTTGAGCATCCTATGAGTAGGATCGCTAGCAGAAGTGGAATAACGATTTTTTTCATGTCTTCAACGTGGGGTTTGCCAGTTTTGTTTAGATAGTGTTATCTTAACATCAAATTATAGAATATTTAACGATTGTCAAACAATATTGATCATTGATTTATAGTTTTCCTTGGGAAGGACAATTAAATTAATTAAAATTTCTAAATATGGCTAGAGCTATGCTGGAGTACACTAAAACAGTACTGAAGAAGGTCAGTTTCGACACAAGGCTATTTTGCAAGGAACTTAAAAAGGCGGTAAAAAGACTGCTGCCAGCAGAAATAGAGGAGTTGAAATACTGGCTAAACCAGTTTGTGACCGATAAGCCGCAATTAAAAGAAAGTCTCATTTATCTGGATAAATAAAGTGAAACCACCCAAAAAGGGTGGTTTTTTAATTTAGGGGAACTGTAACCCCATTTGTACCGTATATGGTCCAATGCCGTGTTTAATTAGAAGTCGAGAGGTAAATGAAGTATTTCCCCCCGTTTATGGTGTGTTGGAATTATCGAAATGGGATGGATGTAAAGAACCGGTCAATGGTACTTACCCTTGGGAATGGAATACTTTAATTTGCGATTTTCGTGTGATTCCGGATTGTACGAACCTGTTTACCGTATTTCTTTGGAAGATAAAAAACCCATATTGGAATCCACAGGCTGTATCGAGGAATGCTCTTATCGGTCTAGAGGGTAGATTGGGGTTTGTCCAACGGACTAATGATCTTGACATCCTGAAAAACGATTGCCCCCCTTACAACTCCAGAGATCACATCCTTTAAAGCCTCGGTAATCTGTATTTTCAACTCACTCTTGTGATAAATCAAACTTACTTCACGGGCCGGTGGGGGAGTGTTGAAGAATTTTAGGTATTTTTTTTTGTTTTCATCCAGTTCCAAGGTATTTAAATATGGCAATAAGGTCATGCCGAGTCCTTCATTCGAAAGATTGATCAACGTTTCAAAACTACCACTTTGAAGCTGGAAATGTTCTTCCCCATAGTTTTTGGTAGTGTTGCAGAGGTTAATGACCCCATCCCTAAAACAGTGTCCATCCCTCAATAAGAGAATATCGGAAAGGTTCAAATCGGAAGGTTCAATATTCCCTTTGTCGGCCAATCTATGGTTCGGGGGAACATAACCTACAAAAGGTTCGTAATATAAGGGACGTTCCTTAATGAACTCGATTTCCAAGGGGGTGGCGGCTATAGCACCATCCAAATGTCCATCTTGTATGTTCCGGATCAGATTTTCGGTATTCTGTTCTTTTATGATCAAATTGACCTTAGGGTATTTCTTGATAAAGGTTTTTAAGAAGATGGGTAATAAAGTAGGCATAATGGTGGGAATGATCCCTAAAGTATAATCGCCCCCTATAAATCCTTTTTCCTGGTCTACGATATCTTTTATGCGGTCGGCTTCATTAACGATGTTCTTGGCCTGTTCCACGATCTTTTTGCCAACTTCGGTAATGGCAATCGGTTTTTTGGTCCGGTCAAAAATCAGAACACCCAATTCATCCTCAAGTTTTTGCACCTGCATGCTTAGCGTAGGTTGCGTGACAAAGCTTTTCTGGGCCGCCAAGGTAAAATTCTTATGTTCGGCGATGGCCAATACATATTGTAATTGGGTAATGGTCATGGATTATAGTTTAAGCTTATAAAAGTATAAAAACTAACGATCAAAATGGATCTTGGGAACCCGAATGTTCATTAATTTCACACTATGGTTAAAACAAATATTATGTCTTACAATAGTATTGGTTTAAGTGCTGTGAAATCATTGGCCTTAAGCAAGGATTTGAATGAATTATTGGCGAATTTCCAAAGATATTACCAAAATTTGAGGGGTATCCATTGGAATATAAAAGGGAAACGTTTTTTTGACCTTCATGTGAAGTTCGAAGACCTGTACAACGATGCGAACATAAAGGTTGATGCAATTGCTGAACGTATCCTAACCTTGGGAGGGGTGCCCTTGCACACTTTTGAGGATTATATAGCGAATTCCAAGGTTCCCGTTGGTAAAAATATCACAAAGGATGAGGATGCGATTCGCCTTATTGTGGAATCATTGACCCAATTATTAATGATCGAACGTAAAATATTGAATGCCTCCGATGAAGCCGATGATGAGGGGACAAACTCAATGATGGGCGATTTTATATCTGAACAGGAAAAAACGGTTTGGATGATGAAGGCTTGGTTGGCCGAGGATATGTAGGATCGACAAAAAGTATTAAAGGAAAGGCTTCCTAGATGGAAGCCTTTCTTTGTCCTGCAATCGATGGTCAGGGGCTAAAATCGAATATTGAGTTCGAGGTCTTCATTGGCCACTTCAAATTTGGAGGAATCAAAGCTCGGTGGTCCGTACATTTCCATAACCCCGGTGGTTGCATAGTTTTCCTTGGGCATGCCATTGGCCTCAAGATCCATACGTTGATTATCGTTTTCATCGTGTAACACCATAATCGCATATGTTCCAGGGGCAACATTTTCAAAAGTCAAGGTGAGGGTCCCTTTTTTACTGTCCATTTTTATATGGTCAAGACCTGCCCCTTTCATGAACGTTTCCGAATTGTGAAGGGAAGCCAGTATACTTCCATTACCATTCAATACATTTTCGATGTTCAATGTTACCGTAACGCCTTGTTCGGCTTGTTGTGCAGTGGTGATGAAGCTTGTAAGCACCAATGATAAAATAAGTCCAATAGTTTTCATGTGTAGTTGTTTAATTGTTATCAATATCCCAAAACTCCGCTTATATCCTGATAATCTAAAATCAAGATGACCCAATTGTGGTTTTGCCCTCCTGAATTGTGTATATGTTCACCTTTTTGATCATGGAGCTTGGCATACGGGAGGTCCCTAACCAAAATTGGAATGCTTACCCTCGATTGGTACAAGGCTTTGGTATATCTACAGTTGGGTACGGGAATTTTACAATTGGGAAAGTTGTATTGGTACGATCCTTTGGCCTATGACACCTTTGTTTCATCAAAAAAACGAACAGTCATGTTAAAATACCATGTATTATCCCTTGCTTTTCTTTACACAAGCCTACTGGTAGGGCAAACAACCATATCAGGGAAGGTTGTTGATGAAAAAAATATTCCAATAAGCGGAGCCAATGTCTATCTGGAAGGAACATATGATGGGGCATCGAGCGATGTAAATGGGGATTTTTCTTTTGAGACCACCATGAAGGGATCGCAAACCTTGGTGATATCGAATATCGCTTACGAGACCCATTATGAAGTTGGGGATGTTTCCTACTTAAAAAACCTATCGATACAACTTAGGGAAACGATTGGCCAGTTAAATGGGGTAACCTTAACCGCCGGTTCATTTGAAGCCGGTGACAACTCAAAAGTTTCCGTTTTGAAACCTTTGGATATTGTTACGACAGCAGGTGCCGCCGGTGACTTTGTGGCGGCCTTACAAACCCTGCCGGGTACTTCTACGGTCGGTGGCGATGGTAGGCTTTTCGTACGTGGGGGAGCAGCTGGGGAAACCCAAGTCTTTATTGATGGTCTTAGGGTTTTCCAACCCTTCAATGCTACGGTCAACAACATTCCGACCCGGGGAAGGTTTTCCCCTTTTCTTTTTAAGGGGATTACCTTTAGTACGGGGGGCTATTCCGCCGAATACGGTCAGGCGCTTTCCAGTGTTTTGCTGTTGAATACAACGGACGTCCCTGAACAGGAAAAAACCGATATTTCGGTGATGTCAGTTGGTGGTGGCCTTGGCCATACTGAAATGTGGGGAACAAAGTCCTTAAGCATCAATACGTCTTATATAAATCTAGCCCCCTATCAGGCCTTGGTACCTTCAAACCAGGATGTACGCTGGGGAAAGCCTTATGAATCTTTGTCGGGGGAAGCCGTTTTTAGGAGTAAAGGGGCTTACAACATGTTTAAATTTTACACAGGGTTCAGCCATAGTACTTTGGATATTGATCAAAAAGACATCAATTATGAGGATTTGGTTCGTTTTCGATTAAAGAACAATAACCTCTATATAAATTCAACCTATAAACATTATTTGGAAAATGATTGGGCATTGGACACAGGGGCTAGCGTTTCTATAGATAGAAACAAAATCGGTTTGTTCACAGATGCCATTGATACCGAAGAAATAGGAGCCCATATCAAATTAAAATTAAAGAAAAATTTCAGCAGTCGTTTTCAATTGACTTTTGGGACAGCGTATTTTAAGATGGATTATGAGGATGTGGTTATGGGTGAAAATGACAGGACTTATAAAAGTGTTTACGACGATGGCCTAACAGCGGCCTTTGCGGAAGCCGATATTTTCCTCAGTAACCGGTTTGCGATGAAAGTAGGATTGCGGGGGGAGTATTCAAAGGCTGTGGAAGATCTTGGTTTGGCCCCAAGGGTATCCTTGGCCTATAAGAGTGGGGATAAAGGACAGTTTTCTTTGGCCTATGGTGATTTTTACCAAAATCCAGCTATTGAATATGCGAAGTACGACGGCCGACTTAATACTGAAAAAACATCCCATTATATACTGAATTATCAGTATATGGGGAATGGAAATACGTTTAGGGCGGAGGCCTATTATAAGGATTATGGTCATTTGGTGAAGTTTGATACCGATACACCGGGATTTGACACGCTTTTCAATAATTCGGGAAGTGGTTATGCAGCAGGATTGGATGTTTTTTGGAGGGACGATAAGAGCATCAAGAACCTGGATTATTGGATTTCGTATTCCTATTTGGATACCCAACGAGATTATTTGAATTTCGAAGAACAGGCGACTCCTGATTTTGCGCCCAAGCATAATCTCTCGATAGTGACCAAATATTGGATAAACGATTTGCGTTTGCAGGTTGGTCTTTCCTATACCCATGCTTCAGGAAGGCCGTATGACAACCCGAATACAACAGGGTCTTTTCTCGCGGAAAAAACAAAGGCGTACAATAACCTGAGCCTTAATTGGGCCTATCTGGTTTCCCCACAGAAAATCTTATATTGTTCTGTGGGCAACGCATTGGGTTTTAACAATGTCAATGGTTATCAATATGCCGACACACCAAATTCCAACGGGCAATTTGATTGCAGGACTATTCGTCCAGCCGCCGATACATTTCTTTTTGTCGGTTTCTTTTGGACCATCAGTGCCGATAAAAAGAGCAATCAGTTAGATAACCTCTAAAGCCCGGTCAATCCTCACTTTTGACAGGAGTTTCATTGTCGTGAACGATCAAGCATAACAATCCGGCTATAAAAAACGAAACACCCCCAATGATCATCGCATAGATAGCTTCATTTTCAAAAAATGATTTCAATATAAAGCCTAGAATACCAGCAGCGACTATTTGTGGGATTACGATAAAAAAGTTGAAAACACCCATATAATAGCCCATCTTGTTTGCCGGTAAAATACTTGAAAGCATTGCATAGGGCATTGATAGGATACTTGCCCAGGCTATACCGATACCGATCATCGATACCAAGAGCATATTGGGGTCGGTGATAAAATAGATGGATATGAGTCCAATACCCCCCATGAACAAGGCCAATAAATGGGTCACCCGCCTACTGGTCCTTTTGGCGATAACAGGTAATAGGAAGGCAACAACAGCAGCAATACCGTTATATATGGCAAAACAGATGCCTACCCAATCCGCACCTTCATTGTATAAGGCTGAGGTTGTGTCGGATGTGCCGTATACATGGTTTGTTACGGCCGAGGTCGTATAGATCCACATGGCAAATAGTGCAAACCATGAAAAGAACTGCACAAAGGCCAATTGAACCATGGTCATGGGCATTTTGAAAATACCTATGAAAGATTCCTTCAAACCCGTAAAAACACCTGTCTCCGCATTTTCAAGTTTAAGTTTCCCCAAATCATCCGGGGGGTATTCCTTGGTATTGAAGACCGTCCACATAACAGCGGATACATAAGCGATTCCACCTAAATAGAAAGACCATCTTACCGAATCAGGGATAACACCTTCTGGGGCGGTATTGCTAACTCCTATTAAATTGGTCAAGATCCAAGGAAGGGCGGAAGCTACAACTGCACCTATGCCAATAAAGAAGCTTTGCATGGCAAAACCGCTTGTACGTTGTTCATTGGGAAGCATATCCCCAACAAAGGCACGGAAGGGTTCCATACTGATATTAATGGAGGCATCCATTAACCAAAGCATAATGACCGCCATCCATAAAGCTGTCGAATGGGGCATGACGAATAGGGCAATGGTGGCCAAGATGGCCCCAATGGCAAAAAATGGTCTCCGACGCCCCCATCTTTCATGCCAGGTACGGTCGCTGTAATACCCTATAATAGGTTGGACCAAAAGGCCTGTGACCGGTGCCGCGAGCCATAGGATAGGTAGTTTGTCCTGGGAGGCCCCCAAGGTTTCGAAGATTCGGCTAACATTCGCATTTTGTAAGGCAAAACCAAATTGGATTCCAAGAAACCCGAAACTCATATTCCAGATTTGCCAAAATGATAATTTAGGTTTTTTAGAGCCAATGGAGATTTCAGACATATGACCATATTTAGGTTGGAAAAGATAAAACGACCATAAAATTAGCTCTTTTTATCTTTTGGACCCATATTATCAAGTCTTTTTTCCCTTGGTCCTATTTTCCCGGAAACATATGATGGCCATAATCCTAAATGGTATCCCAAATCTTTTCGACCATGTTCTTGGATGCTAGGATGCCTTCGTGCTCACTAAGCCGTTCCCCTTCGTATTCAATTCCGATATATCCTTTAAAATCGGATTCCTTAACGGTTTTGAGCAATTGGGGGTAATCGATACTTGTTTCGTTACCTTCGGCGTTAAAATCATAGGTCTTGGCACTTACTCCTTTGGCATAAGGTAAGAAATACTTTAAGCCTTTAAGACGATCGTACATATCAGTACACCTGCCGTTTTGGGTACTGCCCCATTTGGCATTCAGGCACCAATTGCCGAAATCTGGCAAGGTTCCTAAAAATGGATTGTCGACCTGTTCGATAATATTGGCCATAAAAGCTGCATCCGAGGTGTGTAGGCCATGGTTCTCGATAATAACATTGATGCCTTCCTTTTGTCCATAGGCCGCCAATGCCCCCAGGCCATCGGTCAGGGTCTTTGAGAGTGTTTCCCTATCCGCATCGCCAAAAGCATTCACGCGTATTGAATGGCATCCAAGTAATTTTGCCGCATGGATCCATTTAAAATGGTTTTCGACTGCTTTCTTGCGTTTTCCATCATCGGTATCACCTAAATCACCTTCCCTATCGACCATGATCAAAAGGCTTTTCACCCCTGCATCATCTGCCTTGGTTTTCATTTGCATCCAAAATTTGGCATCTTCACCATGTTTTACGTAAAACTGGTTCACATATTCAATGGCATGGATGTCGTATTTGTCCGCTGCGATTCTGGCAAAATCATCCGGGTCTGAGGAACCATTATGAATGGCTCTATGTAGCGACCATTGCGCCAAGGATATTTTTAATTCCTTGGAAGGCATCGGATTGGCAGCAAAACTGATTGTAGGTAGTATTGAGACGGCAGTTGCCCCAAAGAGTGTTTTTTTAATAAAAGATCTTCGATTTGACATAATGGTGTTGCTTTTGATGCTCAAGTTACCTTTATTTTCAGGATTAAAAAAAATCCCTAGGGTAAAATTGAACAGTCTTTTTGTTCTTTTATTCCTAACTTCACGGTTCGTTAATGTAATTATAGCCTAATATGAAAATATTGTTCATCGGGGGAACCGGAAATATCAGTGCGGCCTCAAGTCGATTGGCCATACAAAAGGGTATGGACCTCTATCATTTGAATCGGGGAAAATCCACCATTCATATTACAGGGGTGAAGAATATTCCTGGCGACATCCATAAGCCTAATGGGATACCCGAATTGGGGGAACACGATTGGGATGTGGTGGTCAACTGGATTGCCTTTACCCCAGAGGATATTGAAAGGGATATCGCCCTTTTCAAGGGAAGGACCAAGCAATACGTGTTCATTAGCTCGGCTTCTTGTTACCAAACGCCATTGGGTTACCCGGTAATTACGGAGTCCACACCGCTCTGCAATAATCTATGGGACTATTCCTCCGACAAGATACTGTGTGAAGATCGTTTATGGAAAGCCTATCGGGAAGAGGGGTTCCCTATGACCATTGTACGTCCATCCCTAACCTACGATACCGTCATACCCATAGCTATTGGTGGTTTTAATGAATACACCACTGCGGATAGGATACTAAAGGGTAGGGAGATTATTGTCCATGGTGATGGTACTTCCCTATGGACGGTGACCCATTCCGATGATTTTGCCAAGGGATTCGTTGGTTTGTTGGGGTTGACGCAGGCCATCGGCCATGCCTTCCACATTACCTCCGATGAGATCCTGAGTTGGAATACAATTTATAAGATTTTGGCCGAAAGCTTAGGGTGTGGGGCCCATATGGTACATATAGCCTCGGATTTTATCTGTGCGATTGAGCCTTCCCTTACCGGAACACTACTTGGGGACAAGGCCGAAAGTGTTATTTTCGACAACACCAAGATAAAGACTTTTGTACCTGATTTCAAGGCCACCATTCCTTTTGCATCGGGGATAAAGAGGACTTTGGAATGGCTCGATGAAAATCCGGAAAGGAAGTTCGTCAACCCTGGATCCAACGAAAAGATCGATCGTATATTGAGGAAGTACAGGTCTAAGGGCGCATGACTTTAATCGTAGGGCAATAACTTAAAAAGGCTTGGTTCCCGAAGGGGTCTGGCTTGGAATAAAAAAAGTTTTTTTGGAAATATACCCCGTACCCTTGGGCCGAGGTTGTTGATTGCCCTTGATTTCCGATAATACCGTTGTGTATTTTCAGGGTTTAAATTTCCCATTTGCCCAAAACAAGGTTATGCCTACTGCGGGCAGCTAAGATCGATCGGGTGTGTATTGGCCGTGCTTAGTCGTTTTTTTGGCCAACGATTGAGGCCAGGACCGGTAAATGGTCTGAGATGTGTTTGTTGTTCCCCATGCGGTCGTCTATATGTATATACGATAGCACATTGAAGCCTTTTACAAAGATATAATCGATTTTATGGTCCAATTTTCTATCGGGGTCAAAGCCATTAAAAGTACCCTGCGGCCCATAAAAAGGTTTTTTTGTATGGTCCATACCTTCATGTAAATTCTTTTTTAGGTATTGTATGGGGTCTTCATCAGGGTTAAGGTTAAGGTCTCCCGTTAATACAATAGGGTAACCTTGGATATTTATTTCCTGCATTTTTTCAAGGATCAATTCTGCCGATTTTTTCCGGGCAATAGTTCCACTGTGGTCAAAATGGGTGTTGAAGACATAAAATTTATGATGGTCGACCCTGTTCTCAAAAAGTCCGTAGGTACAGATGCGTTCCAATGCGGCATCCCAGCCTTTGGATACTTCCTTGGGAGTAGGGGATAACCAAAAGGTATTGTTGTTTATGGCCTTCAGTAGTTTGTGGTTGTAATAAATAGGGGAGTATTCCCCTTTTTGCCGCCCATCATCACGCCCCACACCAATAAATGAAAAATCGGTTAGGGCACTGTCGATGTATTTTGCCTGGTGGTGCAAGACCTCTTGCATGCCTATAACCGTTGGGTTGTAATGCCGGATCAATTTTATCATGCTCTCCTTGCGGTCGTCCCAGTTGTTCACCGTATCGCTGGGGTTGTCATACTTGATGTTATAGGTCATAATACCAATATTCTGGCCTTGTATTCCTTGGGCTATTAAAAGGGACAGGAAAAAGAGGGCACGTTGGATCTTTAAAATATGGGGTTTTGTTTTTTGTGAATGAACGGGTTCGGGTTTTCTTTTTGTTTTCATTTTTGTTTTTTTGATGGCTACCACAAAAGGAACGGATAGTTGGATTTCCCCTAGTTTATATTATAAGGACTGTGGATATGTATGTTTATCCATACAAATATCCACAACCCTCTCTTCCAATCCAAAAAATAAATGGCCTCATGTCCAAAATATATCTTTAAACCTGTTTGAATGAATGTTGGAAAGGAATGGACAAATGTTGGGAGTGTTGTGGGGCATACCGAATTGTAGGGAAAATATATTTTATTTTAAATACCTGAATATAATAAAATTACAAATAATATATAAACTATTGGTTTAAATAAAAAAAATGAAAGTTTAATCGTAGGGGGACAGCCAAAAAAGGGTTTTATTACCCTAGGCTTGCCTCAAGATAACAAAAGTTTTTCCGAAAGCATACCCCGTGCCCTTGGGTGGAGGTTATTGATTCGGACGGAAACTGGGATGGCGTAATAAAGGGTGCTTCTGTTGTGAAAAAGAAAAGCCTCTTATTTAGTCACTTGCATGCCGTTTCGTGGGTTTGTCCTATGTGGTTTGTGCTTGCCTAGGATTTGTTCTGGTCGTTGTTTCGACGGTTCCCGCTGCTTTTGCCCCTGTAATTGGAACTTTTTGATCTGTTCCGATTCTGATTCGGGTTTTTCTGTCTTTGTGTGTTTCGGCCTTTTTTGGCATGGGGTTCTTCCGCGACTTCTTCGTGAAAAGGATGCTCGGCTATCCTCGGCACTTTCAGGCTGATCAGCTTTTCAATATCCCTCAGATAGGGGCGTTCCTCCTTATCACAAAAGGAGACCGCGATTCCGCTGGCATTGGCCCGTCCGGTTCTGCCGATACGGTGTACATAGGTTTCGGGTACATTGGGCAGGTCGAAATTTATGACCAGGGAAAGGTTGTCCACATCGATACCCCTGGCAGCGATGTCCGTTGCTATAAGTACCGCAAGTTTCCCGTCCTTGAAATCATTCAGGGCATTTTGTCTCGCAGTTTGGGATTTGTTCCCGTGAATGGCCGCTGCACGGATATCTGCCTGCGCCAATTTTTTCACGATTTTATTTGCCCCATGTTTGGTTCGTGAAAAAACCAAGACGGAACTATTGGGCCGTTCTTCCAATAAATGGACCAACAGGTTTACCTTGTCCCCCTTGCTTACAAAATATACCACTTGTTCCACTTTCTCGGCTGTAGCCTGTTCCGGTCTTACGGTAACCCTTTCGAAATCACCGAGTATCTTACGTGATAGTTCAACAATGTCTTTAGGCATTGTAGCGGAGAAGAACAACGATTGTCTTTTGCGGGGTAGCTTGGCTATGATTTTTTTAATGTCATGTATAAAACCCATGTCGAGCATATGGTCGGCCTCATCCAAGACCACATATTCAATGTCCTTGAGGGAAACGAACCCTTGGTTCATAAGATCCAATAAGCGCCCTGGTGTGGCGACCAATACGTCAACCCCGTTTCTTAAGGACTGTACTTGTTTCCCTTGTTTTACGCCGCCAAAGATGACGGTGCTCTTGATTCCGGTAAATTTGCCATAAGCGTTAAAACTCTCCCCGATCTGAATGGCCAATTCCCGGGTTGGGGTAACGACCAATGCCTTTATTTTCCGATTGCGCCCTTGGGATCGGTCATTGTATATCTGTTGAATGATCGGTACCGCAAAGGAAGCCGTTTTTCCTGTGCCCGTTTGGGCAACACCCAAGAGGTCCTTGCCACTCAATAAAATGGGGATGGACTGTTCCTGAATGGGTGTGGGGTTGGTATAACCTTCTTGCCCAAGGGCCTTAAGGATGGGTTCTATAATGCCTAAATCTTTGAATGTCATGTATCTTGAAGAATAAGCGACAAAGGTAGTGGATTAGTTGGTAAAAAGCGTTAAATCCTTGAAATGACCATAAGCATCTTAATTTCAATGCTTTAGTGTTGTGTTTCGTTAGTGGTGTAATAAAAATGATGTGTGATTTTAACAAGTTTGGTTATTGGTGTCCTAAAAACCTTATGTTCAATGGCCATTAATGATGATTCATGAAAAAATAAAGGGCCATGGGCCAATTGTGGTTTCAATTGACAATCCAGTATCGAGTTTAAACAGTTCGGTAATTCATTTTGCCATAAGTTGTGGGTTTGTTTCATTTTTGGCCCATACAATACATAAAACAAATAATCATGGGGAAAACAGTTACATTGATCTTGTTGTGTATGGCAACAATGGTTTCGGCACAGGATAAATTCACCTCAGGAATGCAAAAGGCATTTGAGTACTGGGACAATGGGGATATTTTGGAGGCTTCAAACCTGTTCGATAGGATCTCGATGGCAGAACCGGATAATTGGCTTCCGTCTTATTATGGGGCGCAAGTGAACACAGTGGCCTCTTTTGGGGAACAGGACGAGGGTAAAGTCGCCCAGCAATTGGGTAAGGCCCAAGGGTTCATTGACTTGGCAAAGTCCATATCCCCTGATAATCCTGAAATCATGGTGCTACAGGCCATGATTTATACGGCATGGATCGCCTTTGATGGGGCTACCTATGGGATGGCGCTTTCGGGGAAGGTGACGGCCCTGTACCAAAAGGCGCTGGAATTGGCCCCGGAAAACCCAAGGGTTGTATTTTCAAAGGCTGAATGGGATATGGGATCCGCCAAGTACTTTGGGCAGGATACCGCTCCATTCTGTAAAGATGTTGAACGTGCTTTGGAACTTTTTGCTAAATTTAAGCCAAAGTCGGTCTTTCATCCCAATTGGGGAAAAGACAGGGCGGAAGAAATAGTCAAGAATTGTAAATAAGGACAAATAGGCAATGACACGATTTTATAATCATTTCATAAGGGCGATCTTAATGGGTACTGTGATTTATTTTGTATTTCTTGCGATTTATTTTTTTATGGGCAGGTTCGATCAGGGTTTCGATTACCGAATCGCATGGATCGAGTATTATCAAAATATGATATTCTCTTTGACCCTGTATATGGTGAATGCGTATTGGATCCAATATCTGATCGTCACCTATGGCAATGACCTGTTTACCTTAAAGAGATTTGCCCTTGGCATTTCAGGGAATATCCTAGTTTCGCTTTTTGGGATTTTCCTTTCACGTGTCGTCGTCGTGGTGGTCCTGGAAAAGAAACCCTTAATGGAATTCCTTGCCAATGAGAAACTGGGGTATTACCAGGTTTCATTGATTATTGCCATGGGTATTTCACTTCTGTTCTATGCTATATGGTATTATAAGTATCGGCAGGAAAATAAGGTCAGGGAGCAAAAGATAATTGCAGGTACGGCCTCGGCCAAATACGATGCCCTTAAAAACCAATTGGATCCCCATTTCCTTTTTAATAGTTTAAATGTACTGACCAGTTTAATCGAGGAAGACCCCGATCAGGCGCAGAAATTCACGACCTCACTTTCCAAGGTGTATCGATATGTACTTGAGCAGAAGAACAAGGACTTGGTCTCCGTTGATGAGGAATTCCAGTTCGCCAGGATGTATGTGAAACTTCTGAAGATGCGTTTTGAGGACAGTATCCATTTTGATATACCTGACCGCAGTAGCGACCCTGAAGCCAAGATCGTACCCCTGTCCTTGCAGTTGTTGCTTGAGAATGCGGTAAAGCATAATGTGGTCACTTCCGTACGGCCATTGCATATCAAGGTATATGAGGAAGAAGGTATACTTGTCGTCGTCAATAACCTACAGGAAAAACAGGTGGTAAGGAAAAGTAGTGGGGTGGGGTTGCACAACATCCAACAACGCTACGGGATATTGACCGACAGGAAGGTGGAGATAACCAAATCGCCCACTGAGTTCAAGGTGAGGCTACCGATGTTGACAAAACAAGAATCGATTATGGAGACACAACAAACTTATATGGATGGCAAACTTTATAAAAAGGCCAAGGAGCACGTTGAGCGGCTTAAGGGGTTTTATGGCAACCTTATAGCTTATTGTGTCGTAATCCCGTGTTTGGCCATACTGAACTACAATACGGTTGGTTTCCCATGGGTTGTTTTTCCAGCCTTGGGCTGGGGGTTCGGGGTTGTCGCCCATGGCATGGAGGTCTTTGGGTATAACCCCTTATGGGGAAAATCCTGGGAAGAACGAAAAATAAGGAAGTATATGGATGATGGGGATTTCTAGACGACGATCCACTCCCTAAAAGTAACGATCGGGTAGGATTCATTTACAAGGGGAACTTGGTCGCGTTACTTTTGGGTCATTATATTGGGTACAATTCAAAACAAATTTAATAACATAATAATGAAAATTTTGGAAAAAGACAACGATTATTTTAGAGCAAAGGATAAGGTAGATACTATTAAAAAATTCTATACCAGTGTGTTATTGTACTTATTTTTTATAGGACTATTGGGGGGTATAAATTACTGGACAGATGAATGGGGGCATCCTTGGTTTCTCTGGGCCGCCTTGGGATGGGGCGTTGCCTTGGTCTTTCGGGCTATCAGGATATTTGGTTTGAACCTTTTCTTTGGAAGGGATTGGGAAGAGCGAAAAATAAGGGAGTATATGCAAAGGGGGGAAGAACAACAAAAAAAATGGAAGTAATGGAGGAAAAAGACAGCGGGAAGTTGAGGCGGGCAAGGAAGCGCGTAGAAGAGCTTAAAGGGTTTTATGTTCATTTTGCTGTTTACATCATGGTGAATATCTTTATTTCCACGACGAAGATAGTCCATAATTTGGGGGACGGAGAGGGTTTTGGTGAGTCGTTTTGGAACTTTGGTACATTTGCCGTATGGCTTATTTGGGGAATTGGGATATTTTTCCATGGGCTAAAGGTGTTCTCTCGAAATATATTTTTTGGGAAGGATTGGGAGGAAAGACAGATTCGGAAGTATATGGAGAGGGAAAAGGAGGAAGCAGGGAAATACAGATGATGAATGAATATGTGCCTTTCGATATAGTCAAATAAACCAACCATAGATCAATGAACGCAATCATTATAGAGGACGAGAAACCTAGTGCCAGAAGGCTTAGCAGGCAATTATCGAAATTGGATGTACGGACGGTCACGATGCTCCATTCCGTGGAGGAGTCGGTACTGTGGTTTCAGGATAATGGGCACCCTGACCTTATTTTTCTGGATATCCAACTTTCAGATGGACTCTCATTTGAGATATTCGATATGGTCGATGTGCAAAGTCCCATTATCTTCACAACTGCCTATGATGAATATGCCTTACAGGCATTCAAGCTGAATAGTATTGACTATTTATTGAAGCCCATTGATGACGATGAATTGGAAAACGCAGTGAAAAAATACAAGGCGGCCAAGCCCACTGCCCAAAAAATGGAATTGGATTTCGAGGATATCAAAAAGTTGTTGGTGAATCCGATGGAGCGCGAATACAAAAAAAGATTTACCGCTAGGGTGGGGCAGCATCTAAAGATCATAAACGCCGATGAGGTTGAGTGTTTTTATAGCGAGAACAAAGGTACCTATGCGGCGACTTCCGATGGTAGGAATTATTTGTTGGATACCACACTGGAAAACCTGGAATCCGAATTGGAACCTAGAATCTTCTTTAGGGTGAGCAGGAAGTATTATGTCAATATCAATTATATAAATGACATTGTGGCTTATGCGAACTCACGCTTGAAAATCAAATTAAACCACTATATTGGCCAAGAGATCATAGTTAGTAGGGAGCGGGTTCAAAACTTTAAGTTATGGTTGGAGTAAATTTATTTAAATAGCTGAAATAAAGATACTTAAGATTAATCATAGATTTTTCTTATAGTCCTGAAAAAGCCCAAAAAATCAGTTTTCATCTATTCTGTTCTCATCGAATGACGATGGCAGCAATTTAGGAATCAGTTTAATAAAGATAGGTAGTAGGACGACCCCTCCGGGAAGCATGAAAATAGCCAGTGAGGGTATGCTCTTGAAAATGTCCAACAATTGGCTTTGGACTTTTTTCCTCTCTTCGCTACTCAGGTCCCTAACGGTTGATTTTGAAATCAGGGCTACCAATTCCTTACTTTCGGAAAGTTCTTTTTGCAGTCTCTTACTGTTCCTTAAAATCAATTTGTTGACCACCTTCGACATGCTTTCGTAGAATTTGGAGGCGAAATTATGATTTTTCAAATGGGGTATCATCCTGAAGTTCTCATCAAAAAATAGCGAAATATCATCTAGGATAGCTGCTATTTTATTTTTGGCAAATCCAAGGTCACTTCCAAATTGGTAAATGAATTCCGATTCCAGATAGTCGATAGATTGGTCTTCCCAAATGGTCAATGCGGAAAGATCCAGTAAATATTGTTTTTCAATAGGCGATAGGTCCTTTTGTAACCTATCGCGGTAATTGGCATCAAAAGAATGGGTCTCACCATCGATAAAGGTCAAGGAGGCCTCGAATAAACGGGCCAATTTATGGCTACCTTCATTTTTCCCTTTGGAGTCCAAGGTGTGGTAAATGACATTCATTGCCGTTTTTTCAAATTCCTCAACAAACCCCCCAATACCATTGGGATCGTTTAGATATCTTTTGAACGTCAGTACATCAATGTAGAGCAATGAATTGGTGATCATGCTATTAAAGGTCTTGCTGATGACGTTGTCTTCCAAATAGACCCTTGTGTTGATCAATTTCTCGAGCCGATCGGAAGTCTTGTTCCCAATGAATAATTTTTCTAGGAATGAGATTTGATCGAGGCCCAGATCTTGGTAGAACTGGAATATGATTGTTAAAAAGGCATCAAAATCAGTGTTCTTTTTTTCGAGCCTATAGGTGGAATACAATGCGGACAAAAGGTTGACCTTGGCCTTTTCGTCATCTGATAGCGTATGTTCGGGCTGGATGAATTCTGGAAACTTGATATTGAGTCCATACACAAACCCCGTGTTCTTCAAATGGTCATAAAGGTCGGTATGATTCTTATGACATTCAATCTGGTCTTTGACCAGATATCCGAATTTATCGATCCATCCTTGGGACGAGGGGTTCATGGTATAGCTGTTTTAATTCCAAATTAAAGCAAATTACGGGGAATTTCGTGCGTAATTACGGGTTTAAAAGGTAAAATCAAGATTTTGATAAGATACAATGTTGAAATCGGATACGATCAAAAACCTCCTGATTATAGGTTTATTGGCTGTCGGGCAAAAAATAGCGGCCATTTGGCCGCTATTTTCTAAACGTTGCAACATCGTTTTGTTCAAGGATCTTTGGCCTTATTTTGATGTGTCGGGTTTTTCTGTTAATTTTTTTTCAACACTACCTGTGCCTGTATGGCAACATCACTCCAGGTTTTGCTTACCCCATCTATGCCCGTATGCAAATCCTTACAGGCTTTGTTGATGGATGCAATGGCATCCAAGGCATTCCAATTCCCCAAGTCCATTACCCCATTGAATGTAATATTGTTTCCAGGGCCCATAGTATAATCGAGTGGTATATTCGCGGTCTCACCATTCAACGTAACGTCAATGGAACACTTATTGTCCGTTGTGGCCTTAAAGACCCCTGATATAAGTTCGGTGTTTTTCAAGGCACCGAAAAAGAACTCCAGAAGCTTTGGGTCCCTGGTCCCTGTGGCGTCATTTGTGAACAAACTGCTTACCTGGATACTGAACTCGGTACCGTTCAAAGCCTCCAAAGGGGTCTTCCCCGTTTTGGCATTTGTGATATTTATTTTTTTGAATTGGCCACCCACAGGGATTTTCTCGGTAGTCTTGTAAGCGGTGAAGCTCACTTTGGTCGAATCCTTGACCAAGGTAAAGGAGTCACCCACGACTTCTTTGGATTCTTTCTGTTCCCCTGTATTCCCCTTTTTAGCTTGTTTACAACTAAAGCCTAAAATCAAGAGAATGCTTAGGGTCAATAAATTGATTTTTTTCATTATCATGGTTTTTAAATTGTTTAAGAACTATTAAGACACCCATTGCAGATGACCGCATTTATTGCAATATTAAAGATAAATGGAAAAAAATGTTCTATTTAAAAGGATTAATTGTCATTATGGCTTTCAAAAACAGTGGAACCACTTAAAGGGAAACAAGGTCCAATTCGTGTTGACCCATAATTCTTGATTTGGAACAATGGCTATGGAACGGGAATACTTTGTGGGTGGAAATCACCATTTCGCATGCAACTGCTTGGTGCCTCAAAATGAAAAAAGGAAAATAGTCGCCTTGCCTTCCTCGTCAGTCAAAAAGTTCCCGGTCACTCCCCTGTGGGGACCTTTGGGTGCAGATCCCTTGATGATATGCTGGCGAGGGCTATTCCACCCGAATCCACACTTCGTCGTTATCGTTGTTGATTCCGGTCTTGATAAGTGTGTCACCTTTCACCTCTAGTTCATAGGTAAGGGTTTCGTTCAACAGGAATAAACTGTTGCTATTCGCGAAAGTGGTGGTTTCCGAATAAGTAGAGCCATCCAATGAGTAACTACCTCCTTGATAGGAATCCAATTTATTGGTGAGGATATTCGTTTCGGTCATCGACCAGTAGCCATCGGCAAGAACCTTTATCTGCTCAAAAGTCGCTGATGGGGCAGGCTTCTTTCCTTTTCGGCTGTAGTATTTCCAACTACCGAATAGTTTGTCGTTCCGTTTTTCCACAGTGGGTTTGTTTCTGGCACCCTCCCTGTTTTCTGCAGCTATTTCCGCCAGTCGTTTATTGATTTCCACTTTCGGGGTAAAATGCCCTTTACGGAAGACTCCGGAAAGGTCCTGTATATTGCCCATATCTTCAAGTGGGTTTGCGTTGAGCAGGATCAAATCGGCTTCAAGGCCTTCCTTTACTTGGCCGAATACCTCTTCCTTGTTGAAAAAAATGGCCGGTTTTATGGTACCGGATTGGATAACCTCCAAGGGGGTAAGTCCAGCGGCCAGTAAACTATTTATTTCCCGATGTATTGAAAACCCTGGCACATTGAATAACTGGGAGGCACCAGAACCCAAAAGTATACCGTGGCCATCTTGTTGCAATTTCTTGATAAGTAGCTTGCGGATGGTGTCGGATTTTTGCCACTGTGCCGTATTAAAACCGACAGTGGGGTTTATCGTGGCGATTTTCCGATTTTCCCATTCGGTCAAGGTTTTCGAGGGCATATACCGCATCTCGGGTTGTCGCGATAGCTCATCGGCCGTAATAGGGGAAATCCAGCGCTCAAAAAGACTTTGGGTGGGTACGACCCATACCTTGTTTTCTTTTGCCAAGGCTACCAGTCCATCAATTTTTGAGGTATCCGCCAAAGGGGCGTAGGTATATCCGAATAGATCATTGTCCCTAGGTTTTGTATTCTCCGATTCCGGCACTAACCCCTCTAAGAACCCATCAAGATGGTCAATGGAAGCATATTTGCTTTTTAATGCATGACGGATTCCGACATCGGCCGGAACATGTCCGGCAAAGGGAATACCCACTTGGTCGGCTGTGTTAACGAGCTGATCGAATACTTCCCGTTTGATTCCGGAATGTATTTTCAGAAAATCGTACCCGTTCTTTTGATATGTCGTTACCGAGGAGATGGCTTCTTCAACAGAGGTAACCGAATTGCCGGTTAATGGCGGACTTGAAGTAATGATACGCGGGCTTAGGAGTTCCCCGGACTCAGCATTGCCACGCAATACCAAATGGATCGGATGGCCTAACATGCCCCGAATCGTTGTAACTCCATTGGCAAGAAATAAAAACAGTGTGTTTTCGATTTGTCCATAATCTTCAGAAGGATGGGGGATGTGGGCATGCATTTCGGTAAGCCCCGGCATAAGGTACTTGCCATTGCCATACACCATGGTTTCATAAGGGCTTAGGTCATTTTGATGTTCGGAAATACTCTTGATCCGTCCAGAATCAATGACCACATCCCTATGTTCCTGTATTTCCCCTGTGGAGACATCCAGGATATTTACATCGATGATGATGGTTCCTTTCCCTGGCTTGCTCGTACAGGCCAATATAAGGGTCATAAATACTAAGAGGGCATATCTTTTCATGCAGATAAAATTAGGATTGTTTTGTTGAATTCGGAAAGAGGTTTGTTGTTTTTTCATGAAATTCCCCCCAAGGGAATAATATCGGGGCAAATCGTCTTACGGTTTTGCCCCATACGTTTAAGATGGAAAGTGTTAAGGGGATGATTTGTCGATTGGCCGGACCTATCGATATTAAGAATGTACAATACGAACTCGTTTAAACTTTTTCGGCTTGCCGGAAAATTGCCGTTTTCTGCCCTGTTTTTGTCTTTTTTCACTTCCCCTGTCTCGAAATGATAAAAGTTTTTTCGGAAGCATACCCCGTACCCTTGGGTCGAGGTTATTGATAGGTCTTTTAAGGACAAAGGAATCTAAGTGCCGAGCCATTGAAAAAGCGGGCATTTCAGATAACGGTCCGGTTGCCGAGCCCTAAGGAGGGTTCCGCATGGCCCTTTGCCCATAGGAACTGCCCATGCAATTCGTTTCAACCCGCTTTCTTGTCCTTCCTTTTGCCTTTGGGAATGGCACTTGGTCATGTTGGCCCCTTCGCACGGGGACTGGCAGGCCGATATTTGTACGAGTGGACAGGTCTAGCCGGTAACCAGCACCTATGTGGCCTCTACCACCTATTGATGTACGATTGTTCGGATTATGTTTTACGTTGTTTTACGTCTTTCAGATAATTGTTGCATATCCGCGAACAGCTGTAATCATCCGGTATCCATGGACCTATGTTAAGGCCTGCAAGTCCCAAATTGCCCAACTTAGGTGTTCGTATCTGTGTAAAGGCATCAATATCCTTACAGGTCGGTCTTGGGTTGTCAAAGATGGCCCCATGATCTTCAACAAGGTTGTCCATTGTGTTTAACTGTTTGGTATTCAGTCAAGTATATGGTATCTGTCCAAATGGACAATTTTTTTTCTAAAGGCCCAACAGGTTTGAATAATTTTTTTACAAAATAGTCCAACCCCCATTTTATTGCATTTAATCGATTAAATATGCCGTTTATCGATATGTTGAAAGTTCGTTTTTCAGTGATGTCATAAAGGTTTTGTGTTTATTTATCTTTGCGGCAAGTAACAATACAATAAATAACAAACACTAAACTTTTATTATGAAAAAAATTCTATTCCTTTTTGCAGTTATGACTGCATCTATTACAATGGCACAGGACTTGCCGGCCAACCCTGAACCGGGGAAATGTTATGTACGTTGTACTACTCCTGACGTATATGTTAATGAAACAGTGACTTTGACAATAAAGCCGGCTTACAAGGTTTTGAAAGTCGTTCCTGCCACTTTCAAAACAATTACCGAAAGGGTAGAGGTAAAGGCAGCTGGTAAGAAATTGACCGTTGTTCCCGAAAAATGGGGAACGGAGACCGTAACCTATGTTTCCAAAGAGGGAGGAAACACCTTGCGTGTCAGTCCAGCATCTTTCAAGCCAAGTTCTGAAACCATTGAAATTAAGCCAGCCTATGCCCAATGGGAATTGGGAGCTGCGGCACCTGACTGTGCCTCTGGTAACCCCGATGATTGTAGATACTGGTGCTATAAAGGATATCCTGCTGAATATACCACTATATCAACCCAAGTATTAGGGTCTGATGCTTCTGTGGTAAAAACGCCAATAGGTTCTAAAAATGCTTCCTACACTAAAAAGGTATTGTTGGAGCCAGCTAAAGTTATCGAAGAGGTAATTCCTGCTGAGTACGATGAGATTACCAAAACCGTATTGGACAAAGATGCCTATACTGTAGAGGAAATCGTACCAGCTGTAACAAAAACAGTTACTAAGGAAGTATTGAAACAAAAAGGTGGATTGACTACTTGGACAGAAGTCGAGTGTTCCTTGGTGGAGTACCAAGCGTTACCAATCAACTGGAACCTGGGCAGTGCTACTTTGACCGCTGAGGCCAAAAGAATTATCGATACACGTCTAATGCCCGTCTTAAAACAAAACCCAGGGGTTAAATTAGAGATTGCCTCCCATACCGATGTAAGGGGTAATGCTTCTTCCAACCAAGATCTTTCTGAAAGAAGAGCTAAGGCTGTCGCTGATTATTTGATCGCCAAGGGTGTCAACTCTAGCTTATTGGTAGCCAACGGTTACGGTGAGAATAGGGTTAAGAACAGATGTAAGGAAGGTGTCTCCTGTACTGAAAGGGAGCATGCGGTTAACAGAAGGACAGAATTCAGGTTGATCAACAACTAATGGATATAGGTAAAACACTAACCTATAAAAAGGGCTTCCTGAATGGAAGCCCTTTTTGTTGTTGTTAGGTATTTGATTATTTGTACTTGTCCAACAAATCAATATGATAACGGATCTCCCCGTTCATACTATAACCAGAATATTCATCCAAAGCTTTACCTTTCGCGTCCACTATTTTTAAAAGGGGGAATACCCCTTTTTTATTATACTTCTTTAAAAGCTCTTTGTTATGGTTCCTTTGTTCTGGGGTAAGTAGATCTTTATTTCTTGGCATATCCACATATAAAAGAACGTAGTTTTCGGAAAGCGCCTTGAACTCTGCCGAATCGAATAAATCGGTTTTTAGCATTTTACATGGGGGGCACCAGTCGCTACCCGTAAAATAGACCAATATATTCTTATGGTCTTTCTTTGCGATTTCCAGTGCTTTTTCAAAATCGGTCAACCATTCGGCATCCTTGTCCGTATGTATCTCGGTGGTAAGGAATAATGGGATTAGGAACAGGAATAATAAGCTTTTCATTATAATATCGTTTTTTAATAACTTCTCAAAAACCCTGCCAATGGTCTATTTGAACAACGAATCCATTCCGGGAATATTGGGCATACCTTCCTTTGCGACTGCGGCAAGTTCGGTCTCATTTACCTTTGTGGCATTCTCTATGGCCTTGTTCAATGTTAGGATAAGGTAATCCTCAAGCTGTTCCTTGTCCTGTAACAGGCTTTCGTCCAAGTTGATCTCCTTAATGACCCTATTGGCCGAGATCGAGACGGATAATAGGCCGTCGGATGATTTTTCTTGAAGGAAAACGGTATCCAATCTTTTTTTTGTAGCTTCAACTTTCTCTTGGGTTTCCTTGAGTTTTCCCATCATACCCATCATATCTCCAAACATGTTGTATTCTTTATATATATTCTGGAACCAAAATTACTAAATTGTACCGATATCCCAATTATTTGATCCAAAGGGCAAAAAGAATGCTGGTTTCTGTGGTAAGTCTTACTTTTGTCGTTTCTTTTCCATAACGAATAGATGCCATGACAAAAGACACTGCCCCTATAGCCAAAAAAGTAAGGAAGGAACTAGTAATACATAACGACCTAAGGCTTGATGAATACTATTGGATGAACGACAGGGAAGACCCGGAAGTCATTGCACATCTCGAAAAGGAAAATGCCTATTATGAAAAATTGACGGCACATACCAAAGATTTCCAAAACGTTTTATTCGAGGAGATGAAGGGTAGGATCAAGGAAGATGACTCCTCGGTACCATATAAGAAGAATGGATATTGGTACGTTACACGTTATGAAAAAGGAAAGGAATACCCTATTTACAGTCGTCACAAAGACACTTTGGATGCCCCTGGGGAAATCATGTTCAACTGCAATGAAATGGCCGAAGGGTACGAATTCTTCAATTTAGGGGGTATTGCAATCAGTCCTGACAATAAATTGGCCGCATTTGGTATTGATACGGTTTCACGAAGACAGTACACGCTTCAGGTCAAGAATCTTGAAACGGGTGAAATATATGGTGATAAAATAGAGAACACCACGGGAGGGTCGGTTTGGGCCAATGATACCAAAACCTTGTTTTATACCAAGAAAGACCCTGTTACCCTTCGCTCGGATAAGGTCTACAGGCATACTTTTGGTACCGATGCCACGGATGACCACATGGTTTACCATGAGAAGGATGAAACTTTCGGAACCTCTGTCTATAAGACAAAATCAGAAAAATACCTGGTCATAGGCAGTTACAGTACCCTGACCTCCGAATTCAGGATATTGGATGCCGATACGCCCCTAGGGGATTTCAAGGTGTTCTCACCAAGGCAAAGGGGGGTGGAGTATTCCATAGCACACTATGGGGATTCATTTTATATTTTAACGAATAAGGACAAGGCAAGGAACTTTAAATTGATGAAGGTGGGCGAAGGGCATACCTCATCGGAATATTGGGAGGAGTTTATCCCCCACAGGGAAAATGTCCTGTTGGAGGATGTTGATATTTTTAAGGATTATTACGTGATTTCCGAGCGTGAGAACGGGTTGAATAAATTGAAGGTCAATCGTTGGGATAAAAAGGATAGTTATTATCTGCCCTTCGAAAGTGAAACCTATACGGCTTATGTGGGTGCCAACCCTGAATTCGATACCGAAGTCCTACGGTATGCCTATAACGGAATGACAACCCCCAGCTCGGTTGTGGATTTTAATATGCGCACCAAGGATAAGGTGGTAAAAAAAGAACAGGAGGTTTTGGGGGGCAAGTTCAAAAAGGAAAATTATAGGTCAGAACGAATTTGGGCCACGGCCCGCGACGGGACCAAGGTACCTATGTCCATCGTGTACCATAAGGATACCGAGGTCAACAAGCACACACCTGTGCTGCAATATGCTTATGGTTCTTACGGGTCAACCATTGACCCCTATTTCTCAACGGTTCGTTTAAGCCTGTTAGACCGTGGTTTTGTCTATGTCATCTCCCATATAAGGGGTGGGCAATATTTGGGTAGGCAGTGGTATGATGATGGTAAACTCCTAAAAAAGATGAATACGTTCACCGACTTTGTTGATTGTTCCAGACATTTGATCGAAAAGAACCTCACAAGCCCAGACCACCTCTATGCCATGGGCGGATCTGCTGGCGGACTTTTGATAGGGGCGATAGTAAATATGGCACCGGAGCTCTACAATGGGGTTATAGCGGCCGTGCCTTTTGTCGATGTAGTCACAACGATGTTGGATGATTCCATACCGTTGACCACAGGTGAATATGATGAATGGGGGAATCCCAATGAAAAAAAGTATTACGATTATATGAGGTCATACTCCCCGTATGACAATGTATTGCCCCATGATTACCCTAATATGCTGGTAACTACCGGGTTGCATGATTCCCAAGTGCAATATTTCGAACCTGTGAAATGGGTCGCGAAATTAAGGGAATCGAAAACAGATAACAATCTATTGTTGTTGAATATAAATATGGAGGCTGGTCATGGAGGGGCCTCTGGACGTTTTGAATCCTTGAGGGAGGTGGCCAAGGAATATGCATTTATATTGGATTTGGAAGGGAAAATCAAATGATGGGGGAAACATTGGTTCTGTTGGGGGAATTTGGTCAGTTTGGCAATCATCAAGGGTAAGGCCTTGGATTACCTATATGGGACATGAATGGATGACCAGATATTTACGGTGGCCGAAGTTGAACGGAAAACACATGGTATATGGTCCGCAAAAAGGTATTAAAACAATCCGGGCCAATAAAAAGCAATGATTCAAAGATCATTGCTTTTTATTTTGCGTAGCAATATGTTATGAATGCTGATGAAAAATATCTACTTTTGCAGGTAAACCAATTAGGTGAGATGAGAGATATATTTGAAAGGATTACTGACAATAAAGGTCCATTGGGAAAATGGGCTTCCCAAGCAGAAGGATATTTTGTTTTCCCAAAATTAGAAGGCCCTATTTCCAATAGGATGAAGTTCCAAGGCAAGGATGTGATTACTTGGAGTATTAATGATTACTTGGGTTTGTCCAATTTGCCGGAGATCAAGAAGGTTGATGCGGAAGCTGCCGCAGAGTATGGCTCCGCTTATCCTATGGGAGCAAGAATGATGAGTGGGCATACTGATTTCCATGAGCAACTGGAGCGCGAATTGGCGGCTTTTGTCTCCAAGGAATCCGCATATTTACTCAATTTTGGGTATCAAGGTATGGTTTCGGCCATAGATGCCTTAGTGGCTAAGGACGATATCATTGTTTATGATGTAGACTCCCATGCCTGTATCATTGATGGTGTGCGTTTACATATGGGTAAACGTTTTACCTTCAAGCATAATGATATGGAAAGCCTTGAAAAGAATCTGGATCGCGCCAAAAAAATGGCCGAACAGACCAATGGGGGTATATTGGTTATTTCGGAAGGTGTATTTGGTATGCGCGGGGAACAAGGTAAGTTGAAGGAAATCGTGGCCTTAAAGAAAAAATATAATTTTAGATTGTTCGTGGATGATGCGCACGGATTTGGCACCCTAGGTAAAACCGGTGCCGGGGCAGGGCAGCAGCAAGGCGTTCAAGATGATATCGACGTGTATTTTGCGACTTTTGCGAAATCAATGGCAGGTATAGGTGCTTTCTTGGCAGCGGATAAGGAAATCATAGATTATTTAAAATACAATCTTCGTTCCCAAATGTTCGCCAAGTCACTTCCCATGATTTATGTTAAAGGTGCCTTGAAACGTTTGGATATGTTACGTACCAGGCCAGAATTAAGGGCCAAACTCTGGGAAAATGTAAATGCATTGCAGAATGGACTTAAGGAAAGAGGTTTTGATATTGGTACCACAACAAGTTGTGTCACACCTGTTTATTTAAGCGGAAGTATTCCTGAGGCAATGGCCTTGGTTAAGGATCTACGTGAAAATTATGGAATATTCTGCTCAATCGTCGTATATCCTGTAATCCCCAAAGGGATGATTTTATTGCGTTTGATTCCAACGGCTACACATACCATGGCCGATATCGAAGAAACCTTGGAGGCGTTTTCCGCAATACGTGAGCGTCTGGAAAATGGCACATACAAGCGATTGTCCGCTGCTGTTGCGGCTGCAATGGGAGAATAACACACTGACTTATATAAGGCAAAACCCCTAGGATGATTATAAAATCCTAGGGGTTTTGTTCTAAAGGTCTTTGCGGTATGTCCTTCTGCGCTTGTATATCTCTGGGCCAAAATGCTTCCATAATTGTTTTATGGCCACATTTTCCGCCAGTTCAGGTGTCCGAATACAGTTCTGTATGTTCTTTGCCGTAAAGGTTTTGTAGTATTCATTGAATATTACGGCCGTAACACCTTTGTTCTGGTAGTCAGGATGGACACCGATCAGGTAAAAAATCACATCCTTACTGTGTTTCTTGGCCCGTAACATATGAAAAATACCCATAGGGAATAATTTTCCCTTTGATTTCTGGAGTGCCTCGGAAAAAGAAGGCATTACAATGGCAAAGGCGATCAGCTTATCATTTTTGTCAAAAATGTACTTGATATATTCGGGGTTGATAAAACTGATATATTTTTTCTTGAAATAGGTCTTTTGTACTTCCGTTATGGGAACAAAGGACGACAAGGAAGAGTAGGTTTCATTGAACAGGTCGAACATACTGTCCGCTATGGCCAATACCTCTTTTGTTTTTGTATAGCTCACTGCTTTTACGCCATATCTTCGTTTGACCAATTCGCTGGCCTTGACATAAAATTTGGGATGGGCATTGGAAAAAGGGAATCTATTTTCCTCATATTCCTTTTCCTTCACAAAGCCCAATTGTTCATAATGTTTCTGGTAATAGGGGTGATTGTACCAAGTGACCATGGTGCCGATCTTGTCGAAACCCTCGACAAGTACACCGACCTTATCCAGATTGGAGAACCCGACGGGGCCTTCCATGTATTCCAGATTGTGTTGGTGCCCTATGGCCTCGACCTTTTTGAGCAAGGCTTCCGACACCTCGATATCATCAATAAAATCGAACCATCCAAAACGCATTTTTTTCACCTTTTGCTGGTTGGTCTCTATCCAATTGACAATGGCCACGACCCTACCTACAATGGTATCGTTCCTGTATGCCAAGAAAAAGCGGGCCTCTGCATTTTCAAAGGCAGGATTCTTCGTTTTATCAAAGGAATCGAGTTCCTCATTGATAATAGGTGGAACCCAATACGGGGAATCCTTGTACAATGAAAAGGGAAACTTGACGAATTTTTTTAAATCGGCTTTGGAGGTGGCTTCTTTCAGGGTGACCATACGAATCTTTTGAAAGGTCAATATTAGGAATATAAATCAATACCAGAAAATTAACCCACTAATTTTTCAGGGTATGGACAAAGGTTTTTCCCGGCCATTATGGATTATGCCCCATTACCTTTTCCCTGTTCCCTCTTAAGTTTCCGAAGTTGTTTTTTGGTGGGGCCTAGGTCAACGTCCTCTGCACCCTTGCCATTATTCTTTCTTTTCCTTCCTTCCTTTTTCTTTTTCTTCTTCTTCATGGAGTTTTTCTTGATCTCACCACCATTCCCATCGGCATTTTGGTCCTCGATGGCCTTTAGCTGGTCTTTATGGAAATCAAACCGATAAGATACACCGGCACTTATGAAAATCCGGGAAGGTGAATTCTTGAAACTGGCACCAAAGTTTATATCTGCCTGTAACCCTTCACTGAACAGGTGGGCAACCCCTCCACGTAAAAGCACATCGGAGTAACGGTCACTGTTAATGCCTTGGTTCTCCAATAACACACTCCATTTGGGGTTTTTAAAGGCATGGGAAAGCGAGATGATATAGCCCATCTCGGGCCAATCGGTTCCTATACGGTCGTATGACAGGTTAGAGATAAGTACGAACCTAGGTGATAATTGACTTTGGGTGGCGATCATTACCCGGGGGGATATGATGGGGTCACCGGTATGGAAAGGATTGTCCCCCAAGACAAAATTGGCACCGGCATATATCGAAATTGAAGGAATCAGGTGTTTCAATTGAAAAACATTGTTGGCCCTCCAACTATATAGGTTGGGTTTTTCTTCCTTGTGGCGGTCGTATATCAAATACTTCAATCCAATCCTATTTCTGTAAAAATCGGTTCTGGATTCGCTAATGTCAAAATTCCCGAACGTGATGTCCTGGTTTTGGAAAGTACCTTCCCAATTCAGTTCCAATCGCTCGAATAACAATCCATACCGTAAGGATATGTCAGTACCGATTATGTTACTTTGTGTGTTCAATAGATCATGGTCCTGTTGTTCATAAAACAGACCAGATTCCAATTGGACCACATTTCTGCCTACAGCATAGGCACTGACAGATAAACCGGGTCTATTCGAATTAATGACATCTGTATATTGGGATCTTCCTAGAAAAGGAATGGCCATACTTATAAAAAGGATGTAAAACGTTGGTTTCCTCAATTCAAAACAACCGTACATAGTTTGATTTTATTATTATTTTAAGACTTTTACGTTATCATTACAACGTTAGAATTGTACTTTTGATATAAATCACCAAAAATTAATATGGCTTTTCTGAAAACGATTTTAATAATCCTCTTGGTATACTACTTGCTAAAAATTTTGGCAAGGTGGTTTGTCCCGAAGATTTTCAGCTATGCGGCAAGAAAGACCGAAGAACGATTCCGGGAGGGTTTCGGTGGTTTTCCCAAGCAGGGGGACAACACCAATGAAGAGAAGATCGGCGATGTCATAATCGACAAAAAACCGCCCCCCAAAAAAACATCCTCCAAAAAAGTTGGTGAGTATATCGATTTTGAGGAACTAGATTGATTATTTTAGCGCAACCAACCACATCCATAGACCAATGAAGTCAGGTTCAACAACTTTTTTCACCCATTTTTTTGTCCTTGTTTTTTTTGTAATCGTAGCCTTGGCATATTTCAACCCTGTACTACAGGGAAAGGTCATTGAGCAATCCGATATTCGTCAGTATACCGGAATGGCGAAGGAGCAGAACGATTTCCGAAAGAAAACAGGGGAAGAACCTTATTGGACAAATAGTGCTTTTGGTGGTATGCCAACCTATCAATTAGGGGCTCACTACCCACATGATTATGTGAAGCAACTGGATCGATTGATCCGTTTCCTGCCCAGACCTGCCGACTATCTTTTTATTTACTTTTTGGGATTCTATATTTTACTATGTTGCCTAAAGGTGGATTTCAGGCTTTCGGCCTTAGGGGCCTTGGCCTTTGGGTTCTCGACCTATTTGATAATAATACTTGGGGTGGGGCATAATGCAAAAGCCCATGCATTGGCTTATATGCCCATGCTTTTAGGGGGGATCGTACTTACCTTCAGAAGAAAGTATTTGTGGGGGTTTGTCCTGACCGCCATAGCCATGGCCCTCGAAGTAGTGGCCAATCATTACCAGATGACCTATTACTTTATGCTCTTGGTATTGATCTTGGGAGTGGTCTATTTGATATTCGCGATCCGGAATAATGATCTGCGTAATTTCCTTTCTTCCGTAGGGCTGCTATTGACCGCGGTTGTTCTTGGTATCGCGGCCAATGCCACGGGTCTAATGGCCACAAAGGAATATGCCGATTGGAGTACTAGGGGCAAATCCGAACTGACCATTAATCCCGATGGCTCTACAAAGGTAAATACCAAAGGGCTTGATAAGGATTATATCACGCAATACAGTTATGGTATTGTGGAATCCTTGGACTTGTTCGTTCCCCGTTTGTTCGGGGGATCCAATTCCGAGAATCTAGGGGAGGATTCCAAAACATACGATTTTCTGATCGATCAAGGAATCTCAAGAAGACAGGCACGCGATTTTTCCGAACATTTACCCCTTTATTGGGGAGGGCAGCCTATTGTTGCAGGGCCTGCCTATATCGGTGCCGTTATCCTCTTCCTGTTCTTATTGGGGCTGCTCTTGGTCAAGGGAAGGGCCAAATGGTGGCTCTTGGGAGGGGTGGTCATCTCCCTTCTTTTGTCATGGGGAAAGAATTTCGGTCTCTTGACAGATTTCATGATCGATTATTTCCCGCTCTACAACAAGTTCAGGGCCGTATCCTCGATACAGGTTATCATAGAACTTTGCGCCCCCATACTGGGTATTTTGGCCTTAAGGGAACTATTGGACCCTACAGTGGAAAAAAGTAGAAAATCAAGGGCATTGAAAATTTCCTTCTTCACAATGTTGGGTCTTGGGGCAATTTTGTTCCTGGTCAAGGGTTCCTTTAGTTTCGAGGGTGTCTCAGATGAAAGGCTCAAACGCTATTATGGCGATGAGATCCTCTCTTTGATCCAATTGGACAGGGAGGCGGTGTACACCAGCGACCTTTTAAGGACTTTGGCCTTCGTTATTCTGGCAGCCGCAGCTATTTGGTTGTTCTTAAAGGAAAAATTGAAGACCAACACACTCTCCTTGATATTGGGGGTGCTGATCGTGGTGGATCTGGTCGGTGTTGACCTACGTTATGTAAACAAGGATGATTTTGTTTCAAAACGAAAAATGGCACACCCTTTCCCCGAAACACCAGTAGACCAACAAATATTACAGGACAAGGGTATCTATAGGGTATACGATCCACAAGAGGGACTGAATGGGGCCCGCACTTCATTCTACCATAAATCCATCGGGGGTTACCATGCCGCAAAGCCTGCCAGATTACAGGATCTGTTCGATTTCTATATCTATCAGGGAAAGATCGATGTCCTGAATATGTTGAATGTAAAGTATGTGATCCAACAGAACGGGGAAGGTGGGAATGTGCCAACCTTGAATCCCAATGCAAATGGCAATGCATGGTTTGTGGATACCTTGGTCGGCGTAGGGTCGGCCAATGGGGAAATCAGGACATTGGGGAATATTGACCTTGGGCATGAAGCTGTCGTGAACACTTCCCAGTTCCCGAATATAAATCGGTTCGATTTTCAAATAGATTCATTGGCTACGGCCACTTTAACGGATTATGAACCCAATCGTTTAATATATAAATCATCCAACCCCAATGCCGGTGTCCTGGTATTTTCCGAGATGTTTTATGAAAATGGTTGGAATGCCTATATCGATGGCCAACGTAAGGACCATTTTAGGGTCAACTATGTCTTAAGGGCTCTGAAAGTACCCGAAGGCGACCATACCATAACATTTAAATTTGAGCCCCAGCTTATTAAAAGAGGTAGTCGAATAACCTTGGCAAGTTCCATTTTGTTGGGACTGATCGTTATTGGGGGTATTTTATATTCCCTAAGGCGTTCTTCTAAAAAAGGGGAAGACCAATGAAAAAGGTATTGATCGTTACCTACTATTGGCCCCCAGCTGGGGGACCTGGAGTACAACGGTGGTTGAAGTTCGTTGAATACCTACCGGAATTCGGGATGACCCCGATCGTTTATATTCCTGAAAACCCGAATTACCCGATTATCGATGGTTCTTTTGAAAATGAGGTGCCCAAGGGGTTGGCCATTTACAAGCACCCTATCCGTGAGCCTTATAAATGGGCAGGTTTATTCTCTAAAAAGGATGCAAAACGTATAAGTTCAGGTATTATAACCACAAAGAACCAATCTTTTTTGGAAAAGGCGATGTTATGGGTGAGGGGTAATTTTTTCATTCCCGATGCACGTAAGAATTGGGTAAGGCCATCAGTACGTTTTTTACAGGCCATTATCAAAAAGGAAAATATCGATTGCCTTGTTACCACGGGGCCACCCCATAGCCTTCATCTGATCGGGAACCAATTGAAACTAAAGACGAATATTAAGTGGTTGGCCGATTTTAGGGATCCATGGACATCGATCGGCTATCATAAAAAACTAAGGTTAACCCGTAAATCACAGCAAGAACACAAGCGATTGGAGCATTTGGTCTTGAACAATGCCGATAGGATCATAGTCACGAGCAATACCACTAAGGAGGAGTTCCAAGGAATAACCAACAAACCTATTTCGGTAATCACCAATGGATATGATTCCGATGTCAAGGGTTCCAGGGCATTGACCAAGGATTTCACGATTTCACATATAGGCTCATTGCTTTCCGGAAGAAACCCTACGGTTCTGTGGCGGGTCCTAGGTGATATGGTACTTGCCAATGGGGAATTTGATTCTTGCTTTAAATTGCGTTTGGCAGGCGTGATCAGCGAGGATGTACTGCAAAGTATATATGATTCCGGTTTAAGGGACCATACCGAATTATTGGGGTATGTGACCCATGAAAAGGCTGTAAGCCTGCAACAGGAATCACAAGTCCTCTTATTGGTAGAGATAGATTCCCATGTGACCAAAGGTATATTGCCAGGGAAATTATATGAATATATGGCTACTGGACGACCTATTTTAGCGATTGGGCCGAAAGGCTGGGATGCGGCCCGTATCATTGCCGATACCCATTCGGGATCCAGTTTTGGATATGATGATGAAAACAAATTAAAAGATGTACTTTTAAAGTGGTTCACGGCGTATAAAAATGATGCCTTGATGATGGATCCACAAGGTGTTGGGAAATTTAGCCGAAGAGCGCTTACCAGGGAATTAAGCAAACTTATTTGATGGGAATAGTTAGCAAACAAGCATTGAACAACACCTTGATCACCTATTTGGGTTTCGGGATTGCCGCCATAAACACGCTTTTTCTTTACACCAATTTCTTGACAGATGCGTATTACGGGTTGGTAACGGTCATATTATCCACCTCGGCGGTCTTGATGCCCCTCTTCGCATTTGGGGTCCCCAATACTTTGATCAAGTTTTATAGTAGTTTCAAAAAAGGAGGAAACACGGATGCTTTTGGGACGCTTATGCTATTGTTGCCCTTGCTTGTTATTGTCCCCATAGCCTTGATCACCTTTGTTTTCACAGATGCCATAGGGGGTTTTATATCCAAGGAGAACGGTATTGTCGGTAACTATGTATGGTACATTTTTTTGATAGGGTCCTCCATGGCATATTTTGAGGTGTTCTATGCTTGGGCCAAAGTACAGATGAGATCCGTTTTTGGCAATTTCATGAAAGAGGTCTTTAACAGGGTGGGGGTAATGGCCCTTTTGATATTGGTCTATTTTGATAGTATTACGGTAGATTTTTTCCTAAAGGCACTCGTTGGCCTATATCTTTTGCGAACCTTGATAATGAAAATATACGCTTATGGTTTGAAAATGCCCAAATTGAATTTTGATTTTCCTTCCAATATATGGGCGATTCTCAGCTATAGTGCCTTGATCATCCTAGGGGGGTCGGCCGCGGTGGCCATCCTTGAGATCGATAAGGTGATGATCAACCAATATAGACTGATTGAGAACGTGGCGTATTATGGAGTGGCCATTTATATTGCCACGACCATTATCGTTCCCTCTAGGGCCATGCATCAAATAACCTATCCACTAACGGCCGAATTGTTGAACAATAACGATCGTGGGGGATTGGAGTCATTGTATAAAAAATCCTCCTTGACATTGTTTATCGCTTCGGGTATATTGTTCGTGTTGATCATAACCAATTTGAACGACCTGTTCCTGGTCCTTCCCGAAGAATATCGAGAAGGCTTTGTTGTAGTGTTCCTAATAGGGTTGGCCAAGGTATACGATTCCCTTTTGGGGAACAACAACGCTATCCTATATAATTCCGATTACTACAAAACCTTATTGGCCATGGGTGTTTTATTGGCCGTTATCGTGATTCTGCTCAACATGCTCTTTATTCCAAAATACGGACTTTACGGGGCTGCATTGGCCACCTTTATCGCAGTATCGATCTACAACACGATAAAATTATTCTTTGTTCGTGCAAAATTCGATATAATGCCCTTCACGTTGGAGACCCTAAAGGTATTTGGACTTTTGCTTGGTTTGGGAAGTGTGTTCTATCCTATAGACCTGCCATTCCACCCCCTAGTGAATATTTTGGTCAAGGGCGCCATCACTATTATGTTGTATCTAGGGCTTATATATCGTTTTAGGATATCTGAGGATGTTTATCGAATGTTTTCAGGATATTTGAAAAAATAGACCCTGATGCAGATACTCCACATCAGGGTCTAAACAACTAACCAACCTAAAAACTATTTTTATGGGACCTGGATTCCAGAAGCCAAAGGCTAATTGGAATACATTGGTCGAACTACTTACCCTTGGCCAAAGCGTTAGGGGTTCTTTATTATTGCACCCTAGAGCCTCTAGTGCCACTTCTTCTTGTCGTAACACTCCTGTTTCTAGAAGGCGATTTTCTTACCGTACTTTTACCGGTACTTCGACTTGGTGACCTCTGGGCAATACTTTTACCTCTATTTCCACCACTACTTCTTCTTGTCGTAACACTCCTGTTTCTAGAAGGTGATTTTCTTACCGTACTTTTACCGGTACTTCGACTTGGTGACCTCTGGGCAACCGACCTCTGGGTTCTTGTGGTAGTACTACGTACATTTCTGTTCGTGGTTCTACTTACAGGCTTTTTGTACGTAGTGGTACTTCTTGTTGCCGTAGTTCTCCGAGGTGTCTTTGTCACTGTTCTTTTGGTAATTGTACTTCGCTCAGGATGCCTTACCGACGTTGAGCGTTGGTTTTCCACACTATGGTTATTCGCAGATCTTGTTCGAACACTATTATTGGATCTTTTGACAGTTGTTCTACTGGCAACTTTTGTGTTGGAGCGGTTGGAACGTGTTCCGGGATTTTCAGCCATATGGCTCCTGCGGGTGTTTGATCTATGGCTTCTTTTCGGGGTATTGTTCCTATATGCGGTTCTATTACTTCGTACCGCATTGCTCCTTCTACTGCGTTCGGCTACTCTTCTGTCATTTCTGTAAATAGTGGCCCTTTCGTTGCGCACCCGGTTATATCTATGCTCCCTTCCGATCCTGGCATAAGTTCTTCTTTCATTATAATGGTATGGCCTATAATATGTATATCGGTGAGGGGTATAATATCTTCTATATGGTCTCTGGTATACCAATGAGAATCCAATCGCAGGTCTTAGGAAGTACCTGTGGAAAGGTCTGTACACATAGTGCCTGTTGTATACATTGATGTATCCTGTATGGTGATCATAGAATCCATTGTGGTTGTAATATACATACATACCCCCCATTCTGAAGACCCTATTGTTCCTATAACGGATATCAACATCGCCGATTTGGGTCACACGACCATAATAATCATAATAAATAGGTACATTCTCTACCTGGATTACCGCACCATAATCATCATATTGGGCATAAGGGCTATAATCATAACCGGAATTCATGGTTATCCCATTTTTACGTCCATATACATAATCCTCAATATAAAAATCGAATTCACCATCGGGATATACTGAAAACGTAATGCCTTGTTCAACAAAAATGAATGAGTTGCTATATGTATAAACATTGCGTGTTGCAACCTTATCCTCAATTGTACTGGCCATGGTTCCGGAGATACCGAACACGAGGGCTATTAAAAGGAGTACTGAATTTTTCATGATATAAGGTTTAAATTCCCGAATGCAACTATTTACATTCGATTAGTATATACCAAACAGCATGCCAAAAGCATATTTTAATCTTAAATAATTGATATACAGTAATATGTGTTTTATCGTTGAAAACAGAAAACTCTTTACCCTCTTTCTTTACGGAATGGACAAAGGTTTTCCATAAAGATAATGATACGGAATACGGCTTTTTTGACCTGGAGAAATAGCCAGTGGCTCGGTTATAGTTTTTCCTTTAAGTAATCGGCAGTGAAGGAGGATTTGCTTTTAGCAACCTCCTCAGGGGTGCCTTGCGCCAATAGTTGTCCGCCATTTTCCCCACCTTCGGGACCAAGGTCGATAATATGGTCGGCACATTTGATAAGCTCGATATTATGTTCTATCACTATGACCGAGTGTCCTTTTGATATCAAGGCATCAAAAGATTCCAATAATGTCTTTATGTTGTGGAAGTGCAGGCCGGTCGTTGGCTCATCAAAAATAAAGAGGGCCTTGTCCTTTGTGGTTCCTTTTACCAGGAACGATGCGAGCTTGATCCGTTGGGCCTCACCGCCGGAAAGGGTAGAGGAGGATTGCCCCAGGGTAACATACCCAAGACCTACTTCGCATAGGGAGTTTAACTTGCCTACGATTTTATGTTGTCCATGTTTCCCAAAGAAATCGATGGCATCATCAATTGTCATATTCAGTACATCGGCAATACTGGCCCCTTCGAAAGTGACCTCTAGGACTTCTTTTTTAAACCGTTTGCCATTACAGGCATCGCATTCTAAATGAACATCGGCCATAAACTGCATCTCTACGGTTATTTCACCCTCACCCTTGCACTTTTCACATCGGCCACCATCTACATTAAAAGAAAAGTGTTTGGCTTGGTAAGCCCTGACCTTACTTAATTTTTGCGCTGCGAATAAGGCCCTGATGTCATCATAGGCCTTGATATAGGTTACCGGGTTTGAGCGGGAGGACCTTCCTATAGGGTTCTGGTCAACGAATTCCACATGTTTAATGGAGTCGTACTTACCTTCTACCGAGGTAAATTGCCCGGCTTTCTGGCCATAACCACCAACCTTTTTTAAAATTACCGGATAAAGTATTTTTCTTACCAAAGTGCTTTTTCCGCTGCCCGAGACACCAGTTACGACCGTTAACATGTTCAGGGGAAAGGTGACATCGATGTTCTTCAGGTTGTTTTCCCTAGCGCCTTTGATTTTAATATGATTTTTAGAGACCCTTCTTTTCTTAGGGACTGCAATTTCAAGGGTGCCGTTCAGATATCCTGCGGTCAGGGAGGATGATTTGAGTATTTCGGCCATTGTCCCATGGGCGACTACTTCGCCACCATGGGTTCCTGCCTCGGGCCCTATGTCGATGATCTCATCGGCGGCATTCATAATATCCTCGTCATGTTCGACCACTATGACGGTATTGCCAAGGTCGCGAAGCGATTTCAAGACCTCTACCAAGTTCCCGGTGTCCTTGGGGTGTAAGCCTATACTAGGTTCATCAAGTATATACATTGAGCCAACAAGACTACTGCCCAAGGAAGTGGCCAGATTGATACGTTGGCTTTCCCCTCCGGAGAGTGTATTCGATTTTCGGTTGAGTACTAGGTAATTGAGTCCGACTTTTCGCAAAAAACCCAATCTGGTATTTATTTCCTTCAACAATCTGTCCGCAATATGCGCATCATGCCCATTGAGGGAAAGTTGCTTGAAAAAAGCGGTCAGTTGATCAATGGGCAATTCCACCAGATCGGTAATCGATTTATCGTTGATTTTGACATATTCGGTATCCTTTCGCAAACGTTTGCCACGACATTCACTGCATTTGGTCTTACCGCGGTACCGGGATAGCATTACCCGATTCTGTATTTTATAGCTTTTCTCCTCCAATAACCCAAAGAACCTATGTAGTCCGGTAAAATAGGAATTGCCGTCCCAGACCAATTGTTTTTGGTCTTCGGACAGTTCAAACCAAGGTTTGTGGATGGGGAAATCAAATTTATAGGCATTCTTTACCAACTCATCACGATACCACCCCATGCTCCCACCCCTCCAGGGGAATATGGCGTTCCCATAGACGGAAAGAGCCGTATTGGGTATGACCAAACCCTCATCGATACCAATAACATCCCCGTACCCTTCACATTTGGGACATGCACCATATGGGTTGTTGAAGCTGAAAAGGTGTACATTGGGTTCTGGAAAAGATATTCCGTCCTTTTCAAATTTATTATTGAAAACGGTTTGTTCCCCTGTTTTGATTTCCTCTATGGTACACTCCCCTTTGCCTTCAAAAAATGCCGTATCAATGGCATTGGCCAGACGATTGTAAAAATCCCCGTCATCCTTGGTGATGATCCTGTCGATGACCAGATCGAATTCATGGCCAATATCCTTGGGGGCGGCATCGATACGGATAACCTTATTGTTATGCTTTATTCGGGCATACCCCTGTTTCGAGAATAATTGCAAGGATTTTATAGGATCCCGGTCTTTTTTGATCGCTATTGGGGCCAGTAGCAATAGTTTTTCACCTTCATCATATTTTTGAACGTGATCAATGACATCGCTGACAGTATGTTTTTTCACTTCCTTCCCTGATATGGGTGAAATGGTCTTTCCGATACGGGCATATAATAATTTAAGATAGTCGTAAATCTCGGTCGTGGTGCCTACGGTTGAGCGTGGGTTGGTCGAATTGACTTTTTGCTCAATGGCGATCGCAGGGGCTATACCTTTAATATAATCTACCTTGGGTTTGTCCAGTTTGCCTAAAAATTGGCGGGCATAGGAAGACAGGCTTTCCACATATCTACGTTGTCCCTCGGCATATAGGGTGTCAAAAGCCAGGCTCGATTTGCCAGAACCCGAAAGTCCTGTAATCACGACCAGTTTGTTCCTGGGTATTACAACATCGATATTCTTTAAATTGTGCAGGCTTGCACCCTTTATGATGATATTGTTCCTGGAATCTATATCTTGTAATTCGGGCATATTCTTGATTAGGGGGCAAAGATACAATATGTGGGATGCTTTTGCCAGTAATGCATGTGCTTGGTTCCAATTTATTGATAATTACACGACTATTTTTTTAAAACCTATTATTTTCTTTATATTTGAACATAATAAAAATATCAAAACGCCTATAGCAGGACAATTACTTTTTAAAATTAGTGTAACGCCCAAAAGGTTTTTCCCAAAAGGACTAGCCCTTGGCCTTAACCCAAAAAAGTAATTGAAATGGAACTTCAGGTAAAAGATTCCCTACTTATACAGAACTACATCAAAGGAGATGAGCGATCTTTGGAAATCCTTATAAAAAGGCATAACCAAAGACTTAGTGGCTTTATCTACTCAAAGGTCAATGACCGTGAGATAACCGAGGATATCTTCCAGGACACCTTCATTAAAGTAATACGGACCTTAAAAAAAGGAAAGTACAATGAAGAAGGTAAGTTCCTGCCCTGGGTAATGCGAATTGCCCATAACCTTATTATGGACCATTTCAGGAAGAACCGAAGAATGCCCCATTTCGAGGGTTCCGATACATTCGATATATTCTCCTTGGTACATGATGAGAAATTGGATATTGAAAAACAGATTATCAAGGACCAGATCGATGAGGACCTTGTATCGCTCATTGAGGAACTGCCCTTGGAGCAACGGGATGTTTTGGTCATGCGTATGTACAAGGATATGAGTTTTAAGGAAATTTCCGAAAACACAGGGGTTAGTATCAATACGGCCTTGGGGCGTATGCGTTATGCACTGATCAATCTAAGGAAGGTCATAGAGGAGTATAATATCGTTTTGACGAATTAATCATAACCTATGTCGACTAACCTATTATTTCGACGAATATTGAGTCCCTAGGTCGAACGTATTTATTATATTTATCCTTGTAGCGTTTTCATAATGAAACAATACTTAGATAGATATGGGGAAATTTTACGTCGAGAAAAAGAAAAAGTATAAAAAGGTTATGGCAAGACCGGAGACTATCGGTTTTTTGTTGAACTATTCCAAGGCATTGAAAATAAACGATATCAAAGGTATCAAGTTCGAAAGCAACCTGAATTAAGATCTTATCCATATAGCAGTAAAGCCCTTATTACCGAAGTAATAAGGGCTTTACTGATTATTAGGGTATTGTAATCGACATCGCATATCGTAATCGTATCCCAAAAGGAGGTCAAAAAAAGGGGGGCTTTGTGATTATTGGTGGAGGTAACTGATAATTCCCTGTATTATTGTATTAAAAATCAAAAATGATTGTTTCACATCATAATACATGCATTTGACAACATAGTTTTTCCCACACCCTCCCATTTATCTAGTTTTAGGTCATAATTAAGGAATACCACATTTTTCGAAAGGAAAGTGTCAGACTCAAAATAAAGACTGAATAACTGGAAATCAAGCTTTAAAAAAGAAGCTTTAAACTTAAAAAGCATTTTGTATGGAACTGCAGATTGAAGATTCAATACTAGTAAGGGATTATATCAGTGGAGACGAAAAAGCCCTGGAAATTCTTATCAATCGACACAATCAACGTGTATCGAGCTTTATCTACTCCAAAGTATTGGACAGGGATGTTACCGAGGATATCTTTCAGGATACCTTCATTAAAGTGATCAAGACCTTAAAGAAAGGTAATTATAGTGAGGAGGGTAAATTCTTGCCATGGGTTATGCGAATTGCCCACAATCTTATAATCGATCATTTCAGGAAGAACAAAAGAATGCCGATGTTCGAGGGTAATGACGATTTCAATATCTTTTCTGTAATAGGGGACGATAAATTAAATGCCGAAAAGCAATTGATCAAGGACCAGATAAATACAGACTTACGATATTTAGTGGATGAGTTGCCAGACGATCAGCGGGAAGTACTTTTAATGCGTATATACAAGGATATGAGTTTTAAGGAAATCTCAGAGAATACAGGGGTAAGCATCAATACGGCCCTCGGAAGGATGAGGTACGCCCTTATCAACCTTCGAAAGATCATTGATAAAAACAACATTGTGCTTACGAATTCTTAAGACGATTCTAGTTAAGACAATAAATTGATTTTAGTTGCGTTATCTTACAATAACAAGACTATTATCAACATGGAAAAAATTTATTTTGAGATCCCCCAGAAGAAGAATCCAGTAATGGCCTGTAAAGAAACAGTACGGTTTTTGACCGATTTTTCTAAGTCATTCTGTATTGTCAACCAAAACAAGATACAGTTCGAATTGAGCTTGAATTAATAAGAAAACCCGTTAAAAACGGGTTTTCTTACGTTTAAGATACTCGTTCAATACCGATTTCCTACCTATTGTCCTGGTAATTATATCCTTATCAAGATCCCATCCCCTTGCTGGGGAATATTCACGTCCGTACCAAATAATCTGTAAATGGAGGTCATTCCATAATTCCTTGGGAAATATCCGTTTTGCATCCTTTTCGGTCTGAACCACATTTTTACCATTTGAGAGTCTCCATCGATACATGAGCCTATGTATATGGGTGTCAACAGGGAATGCCGGTATGCCGAAAGCTTGTGAAACCACGACACTGGCGGTTTTATGGCCAACGGAAGGGAGCTCCTCCAATTTTGATATATCCTTGGGAACGGCTCCGTCGTATTTGTCGACAAGGATTCGGGAAAGTCCATGGATACCTTTGGCTTTTGTAGGGGATAGCCCTACGGGTTTTATGATTTCCCGAATTTCCCCTACGGACAATTTAACCATATCATAAGGGTTGTCGGCCCTTTCAAAAAGTAAAGGTGTGATTTTGTTGACCCTGATATCGGTACTTTGGGCCGATAATAATACAGCGATCAAAAGGGTGTAGGGATCTTTGTGTTCTAAGGGGACGGGTATGGTGGGGTATAGTTCCTGCAATGTCCTTATAACAAAACCAACCTTTTCTTTTTTTGTCATTTTAAGTTTATTTTTGCTATTGATAGAGAATCGCTAATTTAGGAAAATCGACTATGAAAACACTACAAGTGGGTGATAAAGTCCCAGAGTTCAGTTCAAGGGATCAAGACGGTAATACGGTAAGACTTTCAGATTACCTTGGTAAAAAGTTGATTGTTTTTTTCTACCCGAAGGCCAGTACACCAGGGTGTACTGCGGAGGCGTGCAATTTAAGGGACCATTACAGTGAATTGCGGTCACAAGGATACGAATTATTGGGTGTTAGTGCCGATTCGGAAAAAAGGCAGGCCAATTTCAGGAATAAATATGATCTTCCATTTCCACTTTTGGCGGATGAGGACCATACGGTCATCAATGCTTTTGGGATTTGGGGGCCAAAAAAATTCATGGGTAGGGAGTACGATGGTATTCATAGAAAGTCCTTCATAGTCAATGGGGAAGGTGTTGTGGCCAAGGTTATCGATAAGGTGAAGACCAAGGACCATGCTGCCCAACTACTTGATTTGTAGATAACAAGAACACCTCAATTGGATAAAAGGTTGAGGCGTTCCTATTTGTCCTAAGGTTATAAGGGCCTAGTCGTCCTTGATCTCGATTTCCCGGGTGAATAGATTCTTCTCCTTTATGATATCGGCAATCCCTTCCGGTAGCGAGTCTTCCCATCCTTCTTCATTATTGACGATTTTCTCGAAGACATTCCTTGAGAAAATATCCATGATATTCGGGTCGTAGTCGATGATATCCATGACCTTGCCATTATATTTGAAGAACTTGTAAAGTTCCTTCATCCTAGGGTGTACCTTTATGTTGTTGCTGGTCATGACCTGTCCGGTTTCCGGATTTTTCATCGGATAGAGATATACCTGCAACTCCTTAAAGAACAATTTACCGAACGCTTCCAATATACCACCGCTTAAATGGCGATAATATTTTTCGTCAAAGATATCGATCAGGTTGTTTACACCCATGGTAAGCCCAATTTTGGCCTTGGTGTAATTATTGAAGTATTCCACCAATTTATAGTACTCCTGAAAGTTGGATATCATCACCGTATGCCCCATGGAACAGAGCAATTCGGCCCTATCCATAAAATCACGCTCATTGATCTCACCGGAAGCCTTTAGGTTCGACAATGTGATTTCAAAGATAACGATGGCCTTATCCTCATCAACACCCCGGTCACGAATGAAAATATCGTATGATTTTTGGAGCATGTCCATATTGACCTTGGTGACGGGTCTGAAACTTCCCCTTAATGCCAAAATGTTCTTCTTGTACAGCTTGGCAGCCGGTAATAGGTTGTTGCCATCCGGGCCGAACATCACGGCATCGGTCATATCGTTACGAATCAATTGCAGGCTCATCAACCTGTTGTCGACATTCTTGAAATTGGGCCCTGAGAAGTTGACCATATCGATCTCTATGGTGTCCTTGTCAATGTGGTCGTAAAGGTATTTCAGTAATTTCCTGGGCTTATGGTATTTGTAAAATGCACCATAGATCAGATTGACCCCTAAGATTCCCAAGGTCTCTTGCTGTAAGCGTGCCTCATTCTGATGAAAGCGCACGTGTAGTATGATCTCGTCGAATTCTTTTTGGTTGGGCTCTAGCTGAAAGCGTATCCCCAACCAGCCATGGCCTTTGTACCGTTTCGAAAAATCAATGGTCGCTACCGTGTTAGCGTATGAAAAGAACAGTCGGTCAGGGTGTTTGTCCCTAGTGATCCGTTCCTCCATAAGGCGCATTTCATGGGCAAGCATGGTCTCGAGACGGGCTTGTGAAACATACCTGCCATCTGCCTCAACACCGTAAATGGCATCACTGAATTCCTTGTCATAGGCACTCATGGCCTTGGCTATAGTGCCAGAGGCCCCACCGGCCCTAAAAAAATGCCGGGCAGTTTCCTGTCCGGCCCCAATTTCGGCAAAAGTACCGTAAATGTCTGGATTTAAGTTTATTCTTAAGGTTTTGGCTTTGATGGACGGGATATTCTCGAATGCAGTATCTCTTTTTAGAAATGAAGACATATGATAGTTTTTGTTTGTTGTAAAGTTAATAAGATTGGCTCATCTATTAAATAAATATGTTATAAATTTGAAAGAAACCAAAGAAAGATTGAAGATCACATTTTTGGGTACGGGGACATCACAGGGAATTCCTGTTGTAGGGAGTGACCATCCGGTCTGTTTGAGCAAGGATCCGAAAGATAAACGGCTTCGTGTCTCTGTGTTGCTTTCCTGGGAAGGTTATAATTATGTTATTGATTGTGGTCCCGATTTCAGGCAACAGATGTTGAGGCAGCAAATCACCAAACTTCACGGTATACTCTTCACCCACGAGCATTCCGACCATACTGCGGGTATTGATGATATCCGCCCCTTTTTTTTTAGACAGGGCGATATTCCGATTTATGCCCATAAACGCGTTGTGGAATCCCTGAAAACCCGATTTGATTATATCTTTACCGACGTTGACCGTTATCCTGGGGCACCTAGGGTGGCGATCAATATCATTGGTAATGGTTTCCCTTTTACGATAGGTGGGAGGCAGGTAACCCCCATTAATGCATACCATGACCGGATACAGGTGTTCGGGTTCCGGATCAGTGGCCTCACCTATTTGACCGATGTGAAGACCATTGGGGAATCTGAGATCGAAAAAATAAAAGGCAGTAAGGTATTGGTCGTAAACGCCCTAAGGGAGGAGCCGCACCATTCACATTTCAATCTGGAGGAAGCCTTGGCCCTTATCGACAAAGTGAGACCCGAGAGGGCCTACTTGACCCATATAAGCCATTTGTTGGGTTTTCATCGGGAAGTGGAAAAAAAACTGCCAAAAGGTGTACATTTGGCTTATGATAATCTTCAAATAACCCTTTAACCAGGTATTGTGCCATGAAAAATAAATTGTTCCTATACCTTTTTGTGTTCACCGCTTTGATCTGCCTTTTCCTATTCGTTAGTAACGGTAATATGCAAAAGGCGAAGGATGCAAAGCTTGTTAAATTGGAAAACAGGGTCTTGGCCTTAAAGGACTCACTTCAGGACACCCAACTAAAGGTTTTGGACATGCAGTATTTCTCGCTAGGGAACAACGATGATGCCCTGGCGTATTACGATCATCTGAAATTGGAAGATCCCAGTCGTTATATTGCCGATAAGCTATTGGAGACCAATGAATCCAAAGGGGACAACCCCTTGATCCCCTATGAGGGAATGGAAAATGACTTTAAACTGAACAAGATCAAGATCCTGAACCATAAATGGATCATAGTCGACTTTTCAGATGGCAAATACTGGGGTGAGCTATTGATAAAATACGAGTTGAAGGATGATATGGGTGTCGATTTCACCTTGATAGACCACCTTTTATATACCCGTACGAACTAAATTTTATCCTGTAACCACTTGTTGAAGGAATAAAAATTCTGTGGGGCAACACCATGCCCTACGGGAAATTCCTCATAAACGTGTTCCACTCCCAAGGCCGATAGTGTTTCTGGTATTTTTTGTGCCCATTGTGGGGGAATCACCTGGTCTACCTGTCCGTGGGATGCATATATCCTCAAATTGCCGAAATCTTTTTTTGATGGTTCCCCTGTAATTATACCTTCGTTTATATATCCGCTAAGGGCGATTACATTCTTGATCTTTTCGGGGTATGACAGGGCTACGGCATAGCTTAGTATAGTACCTTGGCTAAAGCCCAAAAGGGATATCCGATCGGTATCCAACCCGTAGGTTGCACAGGCCTCATCAATAAACGAAACGATTTTCTCCCTGGATTCCCTAGCCTGTACGTCATCACTCCACTTGCCCTCATTGGCATCGAAATCAATGGCATACCATGCATGGCCATAAGGTTCCAAAGGGTAGGGGGCCCGCACCGATAGTATACATAGTTCGGCAGGTAGTTCGGGGGCAAAGGAGAATAGATCCCCCTCATTGCTACCATAACCATGGAACATGAACAAAACGGGAGGCTTTCCTTCCTTTAGGGAGGAAGGCCTGATCAGATGGGTCAATGAAAGTTGGGCTGTTGTCATATCAAGGGATAAATGTAAACCATTTTTGGAAATAAGTACCTATGGCCGGAACCAATTGTTTTTTGCCGCTCAATGCCCCTACAAAACCATAGATCCAGAGTATGAAATAACAAAGATAAAGTCCGTAAAGGGCATATTGGTTGTACCATACACTGGAGAACAAGGCAAAGCCATGAAACATGAGGTGTAATCCGAAGGCCTGTCGTGTATGAAAACGGGCGAACCCGTTCTTGGGCTCCATGTTCATGGAAATGGCTATTAATGCACCTATTATGGTAAGGTAGGCCACTATGGCCGTTGTTTTCCCTTTTTTTATACTTTCCTCTGTTGTTGGGTCGGGTGTCATTTCTGGTGGGACGTTTTTATTGCAGGATATTAATTTAGGATCAGTTGGCCATTATTGTAGACCCCATGGACTTTTCCTTTTAGGGACTCACCTATGGCCATGCTGTTCTTGGATTGGGATAGTATATGTGTTTTCCCGAATATATAATCCACATCAGGATCAAAAAGCGTAAGGCAGGCCTTGCTATCCTCGGCCAACTTGTCTTCCCCAATGGCATATCTGCCTTTTCCCTTTGTTAGGAGGGCAATACATGTTTCGGTATCGAAAATCGTATGCAATAGGCCAAAGGCACTTTCCAGACCTATGGCGCCATAGGTCGCATTGTCGAATTCCACAGCCTTCAATTCAATGTTCAAGGGAATGTGGTCCGTGGTAACAAAATCGATGATACCGTTCTTAAGTCCCTTGGTCAGGGCCTTGGCGTCCTTTCGGGTCCTTAGTGGCGGATACACTTTGTACAAAGTGTCGAATTCCCCAAGAACCTCGTCGGTGAAATATAGATTGTGTATGGCAACACTACAGGTAACGTCCAACCCCTTTCTTTTGGCATCGGAGATAAGTTTCACGGCATTTGCCGTGGATACTGTAGGTATATGTAATTTACCACCGGTATATTCCAGAATGGACAGGTCGCGGACAATCTGGATCTCCTCGGCCAACGAGGGAATACCCTTCAACCCTAATTTGGTCGATGTGGGCCCTTCATGCACCAACCCTTTTCCGGCTATCTTGACATCCAAGGGTTGGGAATAGACCAACCCGTCAAAATTCTGTACATATTGCAAGGCGATCTTCAATAGGTTCGAATTTGTTATGGGGGATTTGAAATCGTAAAAACCTACGGCCCCGGCATTGTGCATATCGTATAATTCGGCAAGGTCCATACCCTTCGCACCCACGGTCATTGTACCTAAGGGGTGCAGGTTGGTCGCGGAATCCCGTACGGCATTTTTCAGGAATACAATGTCGGAACTACTGTCGGCAATGGGGTGTGTATTGGGGTTTAGTACAATATCCGTAAAACCGCTCAATGCCGCGGTCCTTAATCCGTTGGCAATGGTTTCGCGTTCCTCATAACCAGGTTCGCCAAAACACACACTACTATCGAACCAACCTAAGGATACGTGAAGGTTTTCCAAAGCAATGACCTTGGTTTTTTTCGGGGCCTCTATCTTGGCCGCTATCTTATCAATAGTGCCATTCTTGATCAAAATATCCCTTTTCTTTAAATGCAGTTCCTTGTTTTGTGCATTTATGATTCTGGCCGATTTTAGGAGTATGTTCATTTCCTCAGGATTTATCTATTGTTTTATAGCTTATTTCAAAAACTTGATTATAAGTACCTCGATCAACATAAAAAACAGTGCTAAAATAACAAACCATTTCCAAAGCCCGGTTATACGATTGTCGTTCTGCAGTTCTTTGAAAAGGGTCGTTATCGAATTCCGTTTGCTTGCAATATGGGTGTCGCCAAGATCCATGAAGACCAATTCACTCTCCTGCCTTGGGTAATTAAAACTAATATGCCTCAATGCGGTACCATTTTCGGAGATGGTGAAAATACCGTCCTCGTTGGGGCTCCCGTTAAAATGGAGGGAAACCTTATTGGCATGGTTCTTTTGTTGGGGAATGAATTGTCGTTCCCCCTTGGAAACCCTTAAAATATGGTCTTTGGCCATTTTTCTTGGAATATCTATGGTCGTGGGGCTGTCCAACACATAATAGATCTCGGGATGTTTTAGGCTGTTCATACCCATTTTCAGGAAGGTCGGGACAATCAGCGGTGATTTTTGGAAGTTTGAATTTTGAATATCCAGATCGGCCGTGAAAAGATAAATGTCCCTATCCCCGACAAGGAAGGCTTCCCCGTTCCGATAGCTTAGTACCGAGGGCGCATTGGATTTCAATTTATAAAACCGATTCACCTTTGGGTACTGGAAATTACGGATACTTTTCTTAAATACCTGGTCATAGAGCGGATGTGCGAATGAAATGGTGGTAATGGGGTTTTCCGAGTCCACACCTTCAATAAACCTTCCCAAGGATATATTGGCGAGCAATTGGTTGTACGATGCTATGTCGGTATTTTGGGAGGGAATGACCACCAAGCTGCCACCCCCATCGACAAATGAGGATATACTGGCGATAAGGGAACTCGGAAAACTTCCCAAACCATTCAGTATAATCAGATTTTGATTTTCAATATCCCTGTAGTTTATGTCTTTAAGGGAAAAGGAAGCGAAATCAAATTCCCCATGAGTGTAGATCCGTCGAAGATAATCCGAGGGGGAATCCCCAATGACCAATATTTTGGGGTTTTCCCTTTGGTCTATGTTAAAATAGAGGTGATTGTCGTAGGGTAATCCCTTATCGGTAATCCCAATTCTCCCCATGACCAGGTCCCCGGCCGCGATCGTAAAGGTCACTTCACTTGCCCCTTTCTCGAAAATAGCAGCGGTTTTGGCAATTAATCTATCCTTGTTGTATAAGGATACTGGGGTTCTTTCGATATTGGGGGAGGCCGATAAAAAAACCTTAAGGTCGGTATTCTCGATTCCCGGTTTGCTAATGTAGCAACTGTCGATGGCAATGTTCCCCAGATCCGTGCCGGATAACCTTACATAGTGTTTTTGAATGGTACTATCGATATCGGAACCTTGGAAGAACATGCGGTTCTGGAAATCGGAGATGACGATCAGGTTCTTGACCGTATTCCGGTCCTTGGAGAAGAAAGTACGGGCCTTCAACCCGATTTCCCCCATGTTCAATTGCCCGGCCGTAGGTGGGACGGCCAATAAGGTATTCTGTATATCGACCAAGCGGACATCCCTGTATTCGTCGGTATTGGTGAAAAGGCTGAAGGTGCTGTTCCCGGGAATTGACTTTAGAAGGTCCTGTACCGCATTTTCGATAAGGGTGCCATCGACCTGTTTTGCCCACATACTGAACGAATTGTCCAGATAGATCACGGTTTCCTTTTTGGCCAATGCCTTCGGATTGGCCAAAAAAGGTTGGGCAAAGGCCAGTATGATAGCGGAAAACAGGAGTAAGCGGGTAAACAAGAGCAACCATTTCTTAAGGGTATTGCTCTTGCGCGATTCGGAAACGACCTTCCGTAATAATCTTACATTGGTAAAAGGTGTCCTCTTGAACCTCCTTAGCCGAAAAAGATGTATGAATATAGGAATCAGTAGTAGAAATAAGGCCCAAAGAAGTTCTGGATATTTAAACTGCATTCCCGATTTTGATTTGGTAAATATAAGAAGTATTCAGAAAATGGCCGTACTTATTTATATTTTATATAAAGAACCCATTTAAACTTTTTCGGTTTGTTCGGAGATTACCATTTTTCGCCCTATTCCTCTCTTTTTTCACTTCCGTAGCCCTGCTATGCAGCATCAACGACCTCGACCCTAGGGTGCGGGGCATGCTTCCGAAAAAAACTTTTGTTATTTCGAGGCAAGCCTCGGGGAATCAAACCCTTTTTGGCTATCGACCTGCGATTGAAAAAGCCTTCCAAAGAACAAAAAAACCACTGATTTTCGCTTAAACCCAAAAAGTTTGGACGGGTTCAGGTTCAACAAAAGAAAAAATAGTCCACCATCGGTTTTTTCCCTGATCCGGAAAGGAATGTTTTTATCGTTTCCTGTTCTTTTTCGTTGGCGACGGTAACAATGCACTGGTAATCATCGATATGGTCCAGGATATGGAAGTGCTCCAGTTTTTCCCCATAGATGTCCCTGTTTATTTTTCTGGGGTTGTCACAGACCCATCCAAAATCGATCTCCTTTGCCAATAGGCTTTTGGCAATGGTCTTCCCTTTGTTACCAGCCCCCCATACCACTAGTCTTTTTTGGGGGTTGTACTCCAGTTTTAGGAAGTAATGTAGTTTAATGTCCAAAAAATAATTGGCGGCATAATGTTCACTTGTACGGGAGGTCCTGGTATCATAATCGCGCCAGTAATGCAGTACCTTGTCGCAGGGGATACATTGCAGCCCGTTTTCATAGAAACGGAAGGCAAGGTCGTAATCCTCGGGATACCTTTCGGGTCCAAAGGCCCCACAGCGGTCCAGGTCTTTTTTGTAGACCATCCAGCATGGGGAGGGTACGGCACATTCCTTATAAAGGCCATCGTAATTGCTTCCCTTGTCGGTAAGCCCGTTCAGCCATTCCTCATAGCGCTTATAGCCATTACCAATGCCCTGGTGGGAAAAATACCTTATCTGCCCTATGGCCACATGGCCCTGGCCATTTTCGACCATAAGGCCCACCATCGTGGCGATCTTGTCCCGGGTCATGATATCGTCCGAGTCCATTCGTGTGACCAACTCCCCCGAACATTGTAGGTAGGCTGTCCGTAGGGCATGGATGATGCCCTGGCCTTGGTTCTTCATGGGTTTCAGCCTGTCATCCCTTAACGCATACTGTTCAACAAGGTCGTAACTATTATCGGAAGAACCATCATCAACGATCAAAACCTCCAAATTCCGGTAATCTTGCCGTAATATCGATTCAATACATTCCGGTAAATACGCCTCGGTGTCCTTAAAGGGTATCAAGATGCTTACAAGGGGTTTCCACATGTCCGCAATTTATGAAAAATAGAGGTAGTACCATGAAATATACCGAACTGGTTGAATGTATTTGGCGGCCAAGGCAACGTTCCCATGGCTTTTGATGAGACTTCCTTGAATGACAAGTGGAAACATATTTCCGGTTTTCCGTTATGGCATAAATATTTGATAAAATCACCTATATTTTTTTTTCTGTACTAAATATTGCAAATTTGGCTGATAAAAAACATATTTAGGGGATGATTTTTTTTGGATAAATCATTCCTATAAGTATATTGGGATATTAAAAGTAAGGAAATGGACATTTTAAAGGAAGCAGCGAGTTTCGAGAAGGCAAAGATGAGCAACATGTCTACAAGCGATCGCGTAATTGCTTCACGGGAAGCCAAAAGGCTTATTTTGGCTATAAACGAAATATATAAGGAAAACAAGGATCCAGAACTAATGGATCTTATGAAACGCCTGACGGCGAAAAAGAAAAAAATAGACGTACGGCTGAAAGGTAGGCCGAGTGATGGTATCTGACATCTAATATACATATTGACCAGTCCGTACCGGAGGCAGACAAACCCCAAAGGGTATTCGATAAATCCGTTTTTGGCTTTCCCATTGGTAGGAATAGGGGACAGGCCGGGTCTTGGAAATGTGTTTTGGGTTTCCTGAAAACCCTGTGTAGCATATTCAAGATATTTTCGTCCTATACCCAATGCCCCAAAAAGGACAAGGGGGGATTTGTGTTTCGACCATTCGTCTTTTCTTGATTCTTGGGTATAGGTTGTTGACCGGATTAAAAAGGAAAACAGCATTGAATGGTATTATTTCAAAACCCGGCACCCAATAAATACCTAAAGCAACAGGGCAAGGACCTTGTGGCCAAGGCTTATAGGAAGTTCTTCCATAACCCTACGGGACAGAGGGACATACGGGAAATCAAGGAGGAAGGTTTCCGGCGAAAGTTCCTGATGGAACTTTTTGTCACGGTTTTCGGATATGTGATCAATCCTGACCCGGATCATAACCTCACTATGGAATTTAAAAACGAAAAAGGTTCCAAAAAATGGGATACGTCTATTTTTAGGCAGATAAAAGCTATTACAGTGTTCCATATCGTCATATCGGGCATCATACTGTTATTGAATCCACAGCCATTACTGTAGAGGTGTATTATAACCGTCAGCGTATTGCCATTCATAAACGCGACCCTTCCAAAGGTACTTACAATACCCATAAAGAACACTTGAGTAGCACCCACAAAAGCTATGTAGGCCGGAGTCCTGAGTATTTTAGATCCAAAGCACTTGAACACGGGCAGTATGTTTCCCAATGCACCACAGGAATACTGGCCAATGCCGCACATCCGGAGATTGGTTACAAGAGAGTTATGGGCTTATTCAACTTCATGAAAACTATGGTTCAGAGCGACTGGACAAAGCCTGCAGAAGAGCATTGGGGCCAGATGTGGTAAGTTACAAACGCATCTAAAATATACTCAAAAACAACATAGATAAACACTTCCTGTTTTATCGATCTTTAGAGGATGTTACACCACATATCCCTAAACATAACAACATTAGGGGAGCTTCCAAGTACGCGGCTTGTATGCATCAACATAAAAACCTTATACCAAAACGCCGCTAGAATGTCCAAAAAATTAAAACCCTGTAAGATGATAGATGGCACCTATTTAAAAGAACTGGGCAAGATTTTAAAAGTCGAACTTTTAATACTTGATGATTTTGGACTGCAAAGTCTTGACAATCATGCAAGGGAGGCACTAATGGATATTGTTGATGACAGATATGGAAAATCATCAACCATCATTTAAGTGGCACAATTTGACCGAAATTAGTGGCATGGTCTTCCCGAAATAGCCGGTTTTTACAAATTTAATCCCTTTTCCCTTCCATTAAATGTGCATCGAGAAACGAAAATATTTTATCTATATTTTCTTTGTTGTAAAATGCAGGTCCGTCTCCATGTCCGGTATCAGGAAATAGTTC